>WBZM01000063.1_pt1 | contig 174463 bp, 142 predicted proteins | sample 5204271 | NCBI WGS metagenome assembly WBZM01 (sample SAMN12344346, study PRJNA552823) | activated sludge metagenome | biome: Activated sludge suspended growth; feature: Nitrification reactor; material: Wastewater; isolation source: activated sludge from nitrification reactor of wastewater... | reverse complement strand
CAAGGTCGACGCGCACGATATCTCGGCGCGCGGAAGAACCTGCTCGACCTCAACCGTGCCGCCGCCCTCGCTAATCTCCACGCCCTTGCGCGAATCAGGCTGGCGGCTTAGCGGTTTGTGTCTCTAGCTCGGGCCGTGCGAGCGACGCGCTTTTCCGAATGACTCCGCGCTAGCAGGGTGCAACCGCGGGCGCGAAGAGCCCTGGAACCGCACTCAGAAGGGACGAAGCCCCTCCTCCTCGATTCGGCTGAGCGTGACGTTGGATGGCTCCGGGCGCGACGGCGCGCTGCTTGGTCCGGTCGTTGCTCTTCCAGCCACATGCTGCCGCCATTGCCGCACGGCTGCGGCACAGGAGGCTTCGCGATGAGACCGATCGACTCTTCTTTGCAGGTTCCGTCGAACACGCTACGCGAGCGGCGTGCCGCACGCGTAGGGCGGGTGCCTCGCGCGCGCGGCAGCGTCCTGACCGCTGCTCTGTTGCTCGCGTCCGCTGCCTGCATCGACGACCTTCAGCGCGCCGAAGGGGGAGCAGGGGACGGAGTGGGTGGCGACGGCGGCGCGACGACGAGCAGCAGCACGAGCGGCGGCGGTGGCGGCGCCGGTCCGACCCAGGGCGAGCCGTCGAGCGCCTTCGTCAACGCTGGACAAACCGTCAGCAACGCGAAGCACCGCATGGTGCTCACCACGGGCCAGTCCACGCCGGGCCAGGCCGTCATGACCTCGACCAAATACGTGATGGTTGGTGGCGTTCTCGGCGCCACCGGGAGCCGATGATGAGAACGCGATCAATCTTCCGACGATCCGTCGCAGTCGTTCCGGCTGCGCTCTGCCTCATCGCGCTCAACGCGGCGCGCGCGGACGTGCCGGGCACGATCACCCACCAGGGCCGCCTCTACACCATCGAGGGCGAGCCCGTCTCCGGCACGCTCACCCTGACGTTCACGATCTACGACGCGGCTACGGACGGCTCGGCCGTCTGGCAAGAGACGCACGACGTCGCGTTCGACGAAGGCACCTACGCCGTGGAGCTCGGCGCGGTCGAGCCAATCGCGAGCATCCTCGGAGGTGACGGGTTGTTCCTCGAAGTCGCCGTCGGCGACGACGAGCCGCTCTCCCCTCGTGCGCCGCTGCGGAGCGTGCCCTATGCGCTCGTCGCGAAGGACGTCGTCGGCGACATCCACCCGACGTCGATCACCATCAATGGCGAGCAGGTGATTGATGCATCCGGACAATGGGTCGGCGACGTCGCTGGCTTGCAGGGACCGGTGGGCCCGACCGGACCGCAAGGACCGCAAGGACCGCAAGGACCGCAAGGACAGGCGGGCCCGCAAGGACCGCAAGGACAGGCGGGCCCGCAGGGACCGCAAGGCGCGACTGGTCCACAAGGACCCGTCGGCCCGCAGGGACCTGCAGGGCCCCCGAGCGCAAGCGTGTTCTCCGACGCGGATAACGCGTCGTATTACGTGGATCCGAACGGCACGTCGCAGATGTCCGCCATCGTTGCCGGGGGCACCGTGACCGCAAACCTGGTCGATGTGCCGACGACGCAGGCCAACAACGTGTGCGCCCAGTCGGTGACAGCGCTGCAGGCGTACTCCTGCCAACCCTGTCCCGCCGGCTATTCGATCCTCAATGCCGGCGCTCATTGCTCGGTCGGCTCGCTCTACATCAACGCGCCGACGGGGCTGACGACCTGGTACGCGGGCTGCACGAGCAACGGCACGCTTCAGTTCTGGGCCAACTGCGTGCGACTCCAATAGGGCGGGGAGCGCGGGCGGAATTTCGAAGGAGGGAACCGTGAACCAGACGACGCTCTCGATAGGGGCCGAGTTCCACGGGAGGTACCGCGTGGTGCGCCCGATCAAAGCGGGAGGAATGGGGGCTGTCTACGAGGTCGTCGATACACGGTCGGACCGGCACCGCGCGCTCAAGGTGCTCTTGCCCGCGCTCGTTCAGGATCAGAACCTCCGCGCGAAGTTCGAGGCAGAGGCGAAGATTACGAGCGCGATCGAGAGCGAGCACCTGGTCGAGGTATTCGACGCTGGCGTCGACGACACGACCGGGGTCCCCTTCATCGTGATGGAGCTCCTGCGCGGCGACGACCTCGACGCCGTCACGCGGCGGGGCCCCCTCGCACCCGCGGTCGTCTTGACCGTCCTGGCGCAGGTCGCGCTCGCGCTCGAGAAGACACACGCGCTCGGCATCGTTCACCGGGATCTCAAGCCCGAGAACCTCTTCCTGACGTACCGAGACGACGGCTCACCGCGAGCCCGTATCATGGACTTCGGAATCGCCAAGGTCGTCGCCAGCGCGAGCGCGACCGCGAGCCGCCTCATCGGGACGCCTCTCTACATGGCGCCGGAGCAAGTGCAGGCGACGAGTCGGGTCGGGCCCAGCGTCGATCTCTACGCGCTCGGACAGATCGCCTTCACGCTCTTGACCGGCAAGTCGTACTGGAACGAGGAGGTCACGAAGCTCGACGTCGTTCCGTTCCTGGTCCACACGAGCCGGGGTGCGACGATTCCGGCGAGCAAGCGGGCCGCCGCGAGCGGTGTGCTGCTGCCGCCGGCCTTCGATGCCTGGTTCGCGCGCGCGACAGCCGTCGATCCACGCGAGCGCTTCGCGACCGCGCGCGAGATGATCGCGGCCCTCACAGCCGCGATCCCGCGGACGACTGGCCCCGTGCCCGCGGTCGAAAGCGCGACGCGGTCTCAGGCGATCGCGCTCCCGACGATCGACCGCGCGGCGCTCGTCCATTCGCAGCCGGTCGAGCCGACGCCGAAGCGGCGCGGCCCCGTCTTCGGCGCGCTCGCGGGCGCCCTGTTGTTGGGCGCGGGGCTCTTGTCCTGGCAGCTCGCGGCGCGAACGCCGACCGCCCCTGTCCCTGCGTCCGGCGTTGCCACCATCACGGCCCCTGCCGCGAGCGCGAGCACCGAGCCTGTCGCTTCCGGGGAAGCACCAACAGGCGAGCCCGCCCCGGTCGACGTCACGCCGCTCTCCTCCGCGTCGGCCGCGCCACCGCCTCCCGACAGTGGGACGCCGCCGATGCGTGCCCCCAAGCCAGGCAAGACACCTGCGTCGAAGCCTGCCGCCGCGAAGCCGTCCGCCTCGCCGCCCGCGAAGGCTCCTGCACCACCCAAGCCGTCGACACAAGGAGAAGGCCTCCTATGATTTCGAGACGCACCCGGACCGCCATCCTGGCGGCCCAAACCGTTGGGGCGCTGAGCTTCGGGTCGACGCCTCCCGCGCAGGCGCAGAGCTCGAACGCGGATCGCGACTATGCCCAAGGTCTCTATGACGAGGCCATGATCGATCTCAACGCGAAGCGGTTCGAGATCGCGTGCGCGAAGCTCGAGCAGGCTTCGACGCTCGTCCCGGAGGGCGTGGGCGTGAAGCTCATGCTGGCCGAGTGCCTGGAGGGTTGGGGCAAGCCCGGTCGCGCGTACGCGATGTACGACCAGGCGGAGCGCGGCGCTGACGCCGCAGGGCAAGCCGAGCGGAAGAAGAAGGCCGCGGATCACATGCGCGCGCTCGAGCCGCGCATCGCGCGGCTCACCCTGAGCGTCGCGCGCACGGTCGCGGAGGCCGCGGGGCTCAGGATCACCATCAATGGCGTCGGTATCGCGCCGGAGTCCTTCGGCTCGCCGATCGTCGTCGATCCAGGGACCATCACGATCCGCGCGTCGGCGGAAGGCGGCTCGTTCGAGCGTACCCTCGAGGTGTCTGCGGGCAGCACCGCGCCCCTGACGATTGATTCTCTGGACGCACCGCCCGCGACGACCGCGAGTCACTCTTCCGGCCCTGCCCGTGACGCGCCTGCGAGCAACGAAGCGCACGCAAACGTGAGGGCGCGCGGTGAGTCGCAGGGCATGTCCGGCGTGCGGATCGGCGGCTTCATCGTCGGCGGGATCGGGGTAGTGCTCGGCGGCGTCGGGGTCGGCCTCGGCACTGCTGGCGTGCTCGGGGCCAACCAGGCCGCAGAGGACTTCACGGCAGCCGACGGTGCGGGGAACGCGATAGCGCTCGAGCGGGCGCGCAACGATCATGCGTCCAACGCCGACCAAGCAACGGCCGGGTGGGTCCTGACCGGCGTCGGCGGCGCCGCGCTCGTCACCGGGATCGTGTTGGTCGTCGTGGGTGGAAGCGGTGCCGAGCCGACGGGCACCACGGCGCTCCGTATGTCGCCTTGGGTCGCCGGCGCGGGCGATGCGCTCCCGCGGGGCGTGGAGCTGTCAGGGCGGTGGTAGCGCGGTCCCTGGGGGCGAGAGGTAGCCCTCCAGGGGACGGGCGCGAGGACGCCCTGCGCGGTCCGGGCGTCGTGCGCTCTCCTGCCGACAGGCCGTGCCTGTAGAGTAGGACCGCTCCGGTCATGTCGACTCGCCAGGCATCGATGGCTCGCCTCGAGACCGCGCAAGCGGTCTCGACCGCCTTGCGCAATCACCTCCCTCTCGAGGACGACGTCTTCGACTCCCTGCTGCCGGAGCCCCTCGGCGACAGGTCATCGCTCTACTGGACGCCGCTCTCGGTGATCGAGATGGCCAGCCAGTGGCTGACCGAGGCGGGCGCCAGGACGGTCCTGGACGTCGGCTCCGGCCCCGGGAAGTTCGTCGTCGCGACGGCCCTCCTCTCCGACCTGCTCGTGACGGGCGTCGAGCACCGAGCCGCGCTCCACGCCGCCGCGCAAGGCCTGGTCGAGATCCTCGGTGCGGGCGACCGCGTGCGCCTCGTCCACGCCCCCATCGACGAGGTGGACATGACGCAGTTCGACGCGCTCTACCTGTTCAACCCGTTCGGGGAGAACCTCTTCGCCGAGGAAGAGCAGCTCGACAAGACGGTCGCCCTCTCCGAGGCGCGCTACCACGAGGACGTCGCGCGGATGGAGTCGACGCTGGAGCGCGCCCCGACGGGCACCCTCTTTCTCACCTACCACGGCTTCGGAGGACGGATCCCCGGGAGCTACTTCCCGATGAAGAGCGACTTCGCAGGGTCGGACGTTCTGCGCCTGTGGCGGAAGAGCTCCGATGACGCTTCAGCCGACTCCTGGTGCGAGGTCGAAGGCCGAATCAACCTCGCCCAGACAGGCCCTCGAAAGCGGGCGCCTGGTGTCGGGCGGAGGAAGCCATGACGATACCGTCATCGAATGGGGTCGACCGCCTCGCCGCTCGCCTCTCCCGCCCGCCGAGAGCCGGGCCAGCAGGGACAAGCTCGGCGTCCCTTCACGGGGTGGGGGTGCGCGTCCTGGCGACGAGTCTCGCTCCGCGATGAGGTCCCTTTTTCTTGCCGTCTTCTCCGAGGCGCCGGGAGCGCGCCGAGCCGGCCGCGTCGGAACCCTGCTCTCGAGAAGGACCGTCGGTGCTGGCACCGTCCAACGAGGGGAGGCTATCGTTACCCCCGTGCCCTGCCCGAGGAACAGACGACGTGTGGGCCGGTGGCAACCGGCGGTGCTCGGCTTGTGGATGATCCTGTTCGCGATCGTGGCGACGGGTTGCCCCTGCGCCGGGGTCATCCTGAACAACGATCCGAACCTGCGCTGGTGGGCCTTCAAGACCTACGGCGTGCAGCGCGTCTGCCCGGAGATGCTGAAGACGAGCGTGCCGCTCCGGTTCCAGGAGGGCCAGCCCATCGTCGGGCGGTACTTCCCGGCGTCGTGCACGGCGAGCATCAACGACCAGAACCGGACCATCCTCGTGAACATCGGCGGCGCCGGCTACGTGTACATGCCGACGATGAAGCGCATGGGCTTCACGCTGAACGCGGCCGTCGAGTACTCGTTCGACTACCGCTTCGAGGACGACGGCGTCTGGGCGTGGGGCAAGCTCGCGCGCGTGGCCGCTGGGCCCGACTTCAAGCTCACGTCGGTGGAGAACAAGATCGCCGACATCGCGACCATCATGACGCCCGCTGGGCCCGCCGCGAACTCGGTGGGCGGCCAGGTCGTCACGCAGTTTCTCCAGCGCGGGTTCACGGTCATCGAGAACGACAACGGGAACAAGGAGTTCTCGCTCGGGATCTTGCCGCCCGGCAAGCACCCGAAGAAGCCGATCGAGGTCGACGACGACGACGACGTGCTCACGTTCGCGAACGAGGTGGCGGACGTCTACACCGGACAGCGCGACTTCCTCGGGCCGTTCGAGGTGGCCGACGACGACCAGGCCCTCCAGCTGAAGGGCTCGCTCGCCGGCCCCGCCGTCGAGCTCATGGTCTACCCGAAGACGATGGCCGACACGTGGCGCGAGAGCTACCAGAACGGCGTCACCGGACCGGCGACGACGATGCCGATCGCGAGCGCCGCGATCCAGCCGGGGCCGTTCACGAAGCGCTTCGCCGTCCGCCCGGGCCTCTACTACATCGTCGTCGACAACACCGCGAGCGCCGGCCAGATCAGCCCGCCCATGGGCATGATCAACATCGTCGACACGGCCTCGCGCCTCACCTACGTGGCGCAGCTCATCGAGCCCTGAGCTTCTTCAGCACACGCTGGAAATCCTCGGGGGGCTTGGCGTCGATCTCGATGTTCTCGCCCGAGACGGGGTGCACGAAGCCCAGGTGCTCGGCGTGCAGCATGAGGCGCGGCGCTTCGATCACGGGGCCTCGGTAGCCGCGGATGTAGACGCGCTCGCCGACGAGCGGGTGGCCCGCCTCCGAGAGGTGGATGCGGATCTGGTGCGTGCGCCCGGTCTCGAGGCGGCAAGCCACGAGCGTCGCGCCGGAGAGCTTCTCGACCGGCTCGACGTGCGTGATGGCGAGCTGCCCCTCGCGCTTGCCCTTCGGCGCGGTGCCGCGCAGGCCGTCGCCGCGGTCTTCCACCAGGTGGCTCTTGAACGTCTGCTTCCGCGTCAGCGCGCCGTGCACGATGGCCAGGTACCGGCGCGTGGTGGTGTGGTGCCGGAACTGGTTCGCGAGCTCTTTCTTCGCGGCGACGGTGCGCGTGAAGACGAGGACGCCGCTTGTCTCCTTGTCGAGCCGGTGCACCACGCCGAGCGGAGCACGACCGCGTGTGCCCTGATTCGCGAGGACGTCTCGAACGAGCGCGTCGAGGGTCGCTCGCTCCTCGGGGGCCTCGTCCCCGAAGGGGACCGTGCTGATCCCGGGCGGCTTGTCGACCACGACGACCGCCCCGTCCTTGAAGAGGATTCGCTCGAGCGCGAAGGCGTCGCGGCGCGCGACGTGAGGACGCGGGGCGTTGGGGCGGAGCTCGAGCGATTGTCCTCGGATCGCGGAGTGGGTGGCGTCGGTCGCGACCGCCCCGTTCACCGTGATTTTTCCCGAGCGGATCGCGTCGCGCGCGGCGTTCCAGCTCAGGCCGAAGAGCTCACGGACGGCCCGATCGAGGGGCTTACCGTCGAGCGACGGGGGAACGACGACCGGGGGAGTGGCCAACCGCTCCCCCGTGGCAGATCTGCCGGCCGTCCGCAACCGACACTGCGCAAGTGTGGAGGCACGAGCCCTCCCGTTATGTTGACAGGCAGGTCCCCGGGACTCGATGATTCCCGGACCCGGCTCCCATCATCGCCAAGGAGATGCCCCACGTGGCTACGACGATTCTCGCCGTCGACGACAGCGCGACCATGCGAAAGATTTTGGAGATCACGTTCTCGGGAACGGATTTCCATGTGACGGTGGTAGGGAGCGGCAACGACGCGCTCGCTCAGCTGCAGCAAGGCGGCGTGGGTCTCGTGATCTGCGACAACTCGCTGGATGGCGATGGCTACGAGATCGCGCGCCAGCTCCGGTCTGCCGCCCCGTCGGTCCCCTTGCTCTTCCTCTCCTCGCGGCAGAACCCGTACGACGCGGGCCGGGGTCAGGGCGCGGGGGTGACCGACAACATCGACAAGCCCTTCGACACGCAGCAGCTGATCGACCGCGCCACGAAGCTCATCCAGGGCGGTGCTGGCGCGAGCGTGCCGGCTGCGGCTCCGGCTCCGGCTCCGGTCGCCGCCGCCCCCGCACCCGCGGCGGCTCCCGCGCCGGCCGTTGCCGCCTCCAAGAACCGCACGATGATGTACGGCGGCCCGGTCCAGCCGGCCGCGCCGGCTCAGCCCGCTCGTGCAGCCGGGTTCGGCGCGGGCGGCCTCGGCTCGAAGCCTGCCGCCTCTCCTGCCCCGGCGCCCGTCGCGGCGAAGCCCGCCGCGGCGCCTGCGGCCGCACCCGTCGCGACCGCTCGACCCGCCGCGGCGGCCCCCGTGGCCGCAGCCGCAGCGAGCGCGATGGCAGCCGGCAACGGCCAGCTCGCAGCAAAGATGGGCGAGCTCGGCCTCTCGCAGCAGCAGGCCGACGCGGTCCTCGCCCTCTCGCGCGATGTCATCGAGCGCGTCGTCTGGGAAGTCGTGCCGGTCCTCGCCGAGACGCTCATCAAGGAAGAGATCTCGCGTCTCACGAAGTAGCGGTGTCGGAGGCGACCCGCCGACTGGAGCGTTCGCCTCTGCACGTTCACCCCCCCGGCCCCCCTCACGAACGTGAGGGGGGTGTTCGCTTTCTGGGCTCGTAGCGAGTAAGAAAGCGCTCCCCCGAACGTCGGGTCACCCTATGACTACCGAGCTATCGAAGGGCTACGAGCCTCGCGAGGTCGAGGCTTTCTGGTCGAAGAAGTGGATCGAGCTCGGCGTGTTCGCCGCCTCGAGCGAGCTGCCGGACCCGCGCCCCCGCTACGTCCTGCCGATGCCGCCCCCGAACGTCACGGGGTCGCTCCACATGGGGCACGCCCTGACGAACACGCTCGAGGACATCCTCGTTCGGTACCACCGCATGGCGGGCTACTGCACCCTGTGGCAACCGGGCATCGATCACGCCGGCATCGCGACGCAGACCGTGGTCGAGCGGCAGCTCAAGCGCGAAGGCAAGACGCGCCACGACCTCGGTCGCGAGGCGTTCCTCGAGCGCGTGTGGACCTGGAAGGGCGAGAGCGGCGGACGGATCGCGCTCCAGCAACGTGAGCTCGGCGTCTCGGCGGACTGGCCGCGCTCGAAGTTCACGATGGACCCCGACATGTCCCGCGCCGTGCGCGAGGCCTTCGTGCGCCTCTACGAAGAAGGCCTCATCTACCGGGACACGCGGCTCGTGCACTGGGACTGCGAGGCGCAGACCGTGCTCTCCAACCTCGAGGTCGACAACGAGCCGGCGCAGGGCGAGCTCTTCGAGTTCGCGTACCCCGTGCGCGCGGAGGACGGCGGCGGCGAGATCGTGGTCGCCACCACGCGCCCCGAGACGATGCTCGGCGACACCGCGGTCGCCGTGCACCCCGACGACCCGCGCTACAAGCACCTCCACGGCAAGTTCCTCGAGCACCCGTTCGTCGACCGGAAGATCCCCGTCATCACCGACGCGGAGCTCGTGGACATGAGCTTCGGCACCGGCGCCGTGAAGGTGACCCCGGCGCACGACTGGAACGACTTCGCCACCGGCAAACGTCACAAGCTCGAGGAGATCAACATCCTCACGCTCGACGGGAAGATGAACGACCTGTGTGGCCAGTTCGCCGGGCTGGATCGCTTCGTCGCGCGCAAGGCGGTGAAGAAGGCCCTCGACGAGAAGGGCCTCGCCCGCGGCTCGAAGCAGCACGAGCTCATGCTCCCGCGCTCGGAGCGGAGCGGCTCCATCGTGGAGCCGATGATCTCGACGCAGTGGTTCGTGAAGATGAAGCCGCTCGCCGAGCCCGCGATGGCCGCGGTCGCCAATGGCGAAACCGTCATCATCCCGGCGGAGTGGACGAAGACCTACGACCACTTCCTCTCGAACATCCTCGACTGGTGTATCTCGCGCCAGCTCTGGTGGGGCCACCGCGTGCCCGCCTGGTACTGCGACAGCTGCGGTCACGTCACGGTCTCGCGCGACGAGCAGGTGACCGCGTGTGAGAAGTGCAAGGCCGCCTCGCCCCGCCAGGACGACGACGTGCTCGACACCTGGTTCTCCTCCGCGCTCTGGCCGTTCGCCACGATGGGCTGGCCCCAGGAGACGCCGGAGCTCGCGAAGTTCTACCCCGCGAGCGATCTCGAGACCGGCTACGACATCCTCTTCTTCTGGGTCGCCCGCATGATGATGATGGGCATCCATTTCATGGGGAAGCCGCCGTTCAAGCGCGTCCTCCTCCACGGGCTCGTGGTGGACGAGACCGGCGACAAGATGAGCAAGGTGAAGGGCAACGTCATCGACCCGCTCGACCTCATCCACGGGGCGAGCTTCGAGGACGTCGTGCAGAAGGCGCTCCCCGGCGCCCCGCTCGACGAGGCGCTCAAGAAGTTCAAGAAGGCCTACCCGTCGGCTGCGTCGCTCGGGTCGGGCTTCCCCGCGTACGGGGCGGACGCGCTCCGCTTCACGCTCGCGAGCTACTCGCCCCAGTCGAAGCGCATCCCGCTCAGCCTGAAGAAGATCGAGGGCTACCGGCACTTCTGCAACAAGCTCTGGAACGCGACGCGCTTCTCCCTCCCCAACCTCGAGGGCGCCGAGGTGAAGGCCACGCCTCCGCCGGCGAAGCTCCTCACCTCGCGGTGGCTCCTCTCGCGCCTGCGCACGACGGCGATGACGGTCCGCTCGGGCGTGGAGGGCTTCCGCCTCGACGAGTCGACGGCCGCGCTCTACCGCTTCGTGTGGAACGAGCTCTGCGACTGGTTCATCGAGCTGTCGAAGCCCGTCTTCGCCGGCAGCGACGAGGCCGCCAAGAAGGAGACACGCGACGTCCTCGCCTACGCGCTCGAGGCGAGCCTGCGCATGCTGCACCCCTTCATCCCGTACATCACCGAGGAGCTCTGGCACCGCGTCCCGCGCGCGCCCGGCGCCCCCGCGTCGCTCTGCCTCGCCGTCTTGCCGGACGCGACCGTCGCCCCGGAGGACACGGCGGCCGAGCGCGACATGAACGCCCTCATGGGCATCGTGACCGCGGCGCGCGCCATCCGAAGCGAGCACGAGGTCCACCCCGCCGCCGCGATCGAGGTGACCTTGCGCACGGACGACGCCGCGCTCTCGGCGCTGCTCGACCGAGAGAGCGTCGCCATCTCGACGCTCGTGAAGACGAAGGGCGCGCCCGCCATCACCGGTCGCGGGACCGCGCGACCCAGGGGCGCCGTCATGCACGCGACCGCGGACGCGGACGTGCTCGTGTCCCTCGTGGGCCTCGTGGACCCTGCGAAAGAGGCCGCGCGCGTGGAGCGCGAGATCAAGAAGGTCGAGAAGGACATCGCCGCGATCGAGAAGAAGCTCTCGCTCCCCTCGTTCGCGGAGAAGGCTCCTCCGGAGGTCGTGACCGAGTCGAAGGCGCAGCTCGAGGAGCTGAAGCGCCAGCGCACCGCGCTCGAAGAGGCCCGCGGCATCGCCGGCGAGCTCGGCGAAGGCAGCGACCAGAAGAGCTGACAGATTCGTCATGGACGAGACCGAGGGCCCGCCGAGCGAAGACGGAGTCGCTCGCGCGCGCCTCGGCGAGCGCACGTTCGTCGCCACGAAGGATGGCGTCTCGGTCGTTTGGCCCGACGGGGAGACGATCAAGCTGGGCTCGATCGCCGTCGACCCGAGACACCTCGCCGTGGACACGACAGGGCGATACGTCGCGGTCGCGTCCGGGAGCCAGGTGCTCGTCTACTTCACCGAGGATTGGACGATCGTGCACGAGCACGTGCACGAGCACGACCTGACCGGGCTGAGGTTCGACAAGAAGGTCCTGATCGCACAGGACACGAGCGGCGGCGTCCACCGCCACCCGCTCGAGGTCGAGCCAGAGGCGCCGGAGAGCGGTCCCCCTCCCGCCCCCTTGGTGCTCAAAGGGAACCCGCTGCGGCTGGTCTCGGGGGGCGTGGTCACGCTCGTCGGCCTGGCCATGGGGCTCTGGGCGGTCATCTGGCCCTGGAGCAGCCGCGCCGGCGTCTTCGCCGGCGCGTTCGCCACGCTCGTCACCACGGCCGGCGTGTTGCTCCTCCTCGGCTGCTTCGACGATCGCGGCGAGCGCACGGAGGCACGCGCCCTCGCGCGGCCGCTCGGGCTCGTCGCGGCCGGCGCGCTGGCGACGTTCGTCACGCTCCGCCTCGGAGTGTCCGGGACACTGCAGCCGCTCGGCGCAGCGATCGCCATCCCCGCGGCGTTCCTCGCGCTGGTCGGCGCCGTGGGCTCCTTCCTCGACGCGTTGCGCGCGCCGTCCCGGCCCTTCTACAGACGCGAGGGCTTCTGGCTGATCGTCTACACGACGCTCGTCCTCTTGCCTGCACTCGGCTCCAAGTCGCTGACCGATCCTTGGGAGACCCACTACGGCGAGGTCGCGCGCGAGATCCTGGCTCGCCAGGACTGGATCAGCCTGTGGTGGGCCCACGAGAAGTGGTTCATGTCGAAGCCGATCCTCGGCTTCTGGATGCAGTCTTTGGCCATGGCCACGCTCGGCGTCCATTACGAGCCCGGCCGGATGCTCGAGTCCGCCGCCCACGGCGCCGCGCCCTGGCCCGAGTGGGCGGTGCGCTTCCCCGTGTTCGCGTTCACCGTCCTCGCGACGTACGTCCTCTACAAGGCGGTGGCGGGCGCCTTCGGCCGGCGCGCCGGCCTCCTGGGCGGCGTCGTGCTGACGAGCATGCCCCAGTGGTTCTTCATCGCGCACCAGACGATGACCGACATGCCGTTCGTCGCGAGCATGTCCGCCGCGCTCGGCTTCTTCTTGATCGGCGCGCGAGAGCCCGCGGACAGGCTTCTCCGCGTGCACGAGATCCACCTCGGACCGCTTCGCGTCGGCCTCTCCGCGCGGCACCTGCTCCTCGCCGCGGTCGTCGGCGTCGCGACACCACAGATCGTCTACCTGGTGACGCGCAACCTCGAGCTCGCCATGGATCCGGTGATCGGGCTGCGCATGCCGCCCATCCAGCTCGTCTCCGACTCCTTCGTGTTCGGCTCGGCGGAGAACTGCGGCAACTCGCCGGGGAACCCGCCCTGCGCCCAGCACATCGCGGCGCTCCCTCGGTTCCACCCGGCGCTGCAGGCCGTGCTCTGGGCTCAGGCGCTCGCGATCTTCCTCTGGCTCACCTGGGGTGAGAGGCGCGCGCGCCGCGTGGCTTTTCTGGCAGCGTTCTTCTGCGCCGCGCTCTCGACGATGGCCAAGGGCCCGGCCGGGCTCGTGCTCCCCGCCGCCGCCGTGCTCGGCTACCTGGTCGTCACGAACCGCTGGAGCCTCCTCCTCCAGCTGGAGGTTGCCGCGGGCACGACCATGATCCTGCCGGTCGCGATGCCGTGGTTCGTGGCGATGTACGTCCGGCACGGCAGCGAGTTCACCGACCGCCTCTTCTTCTACGACATGGTGAAGCGCGCGTTCGACCAGGCGCACGACACCAACGACGGGCAGGACGTGAGCTTCCGCTACTACATCGGACAGCTCGGCTACGGCACCTTCCCTTGGCTCGGCCTCTTGCCCGCCGCGCTCTTCGGCAGACGAAGCGACGATCGGGGCGCTGACGACGACACGTCGACACACGCGCGAGGGTCGCTCGCCCTCTTTGCGGTGTGGTTCGTCGTCACCTTCGGGCTCTTCGCCTACATGAAGACGAAGTTCCACCACTACGTCCTCCCGGCCCTCCCGGGCCTGGCGATGCTGGTCGGCGTGGCGCTGCATCGGCTCCTCGAAGAGGGAGGCGAGCTCGCACGGGTCCCGCGTCGCGACGTCGCCTTCGCGTTCCTCGTTGGTCCAGCGTGTGCGCTGTTCGCCCTCCTCGCCGGCGGAGCGACCTGGGGGGGCGTCGTGTCCTACGCCGCGATCACGGGCGCCGCTGCCCTCGTGGCTTCGCGCGTCGGGTCCCACGCGAGCTCGACCGGGGGTGTGGGCTTCGACCGCGTCGCCTCCGGCGTGCTCCTCCTCGCCGGCGCCGCGGTCGCCTTCTTCGCCGGGCGCGACATGGCCGCAGACCGCGTCGAGCAGCCGAGCGACGCGCGGCTCCTGCACCTCTTCACGTACAACTACGAGCGCGAGTGGCCCGAGCACCTCGATTTCTCGGGCCCGCTGTGGGCGTTCACGTTCTGCGCCGGCATGTTGCTCGTCCTCGCCTCCTCGGAGCGCCTCCGCCGCGGGGCCCTCCTCGCCTTCGCCGGCCTCGCCACCGCGTTCGCCGCGTGGGCCCTCGACGCGTATTTCGTGCAGACCTCCCCTCACTGGGGCCAGCGCGAGCTCGTGCTCCGCTACGTCCGCGAGCGCGCGAACGAGCCGGGACCGCTCGTCGCGTACCAGATGAACTGGAAGGGCGAGAACTTCTACACGGGCAACGACGTGGCCATCCTCCTGGACCGCGGCAAGGAGGCCAAGAGCTGGTTCTCCAACCAGAAGAAGAAGAAGAAGCAGAAGGTCTTCTACGTCGTCACGACACACGGCCTGGAGTCGACGCTCCTCGGCGACATCGGCAAGAGCGCGGAGCTGGAGAAGCTCACGACCGAACGAGACAACAACAAGTTCGTCCTCGTGAAGGCCGTGGTCCCGTGAGCGAATTTTCTGCGCCGCTCGGGCTTAAGGTCTCGCGGTCGAGGTCCGCTGTCAGCATGCGAGGGCAGGGCGGTGGACAACGAGAAATGGCGGGAGATCAGGCGAACCATCAGCTCGTCGTCCCACCAGCAAGCAGAACAGTTCGAGAAGGCGGGCTCGGAGGTCGCCGAGCTCACCCGCTCCGTCGAGGAGCTCGCGCCCATCGTGACCGCCTCGTCCGAGGCGGCCTCCGAGGCGGTTCGGGCGATGGACCGCGGCGATGCCGCGATGTCCGAGCTCCAAGGGACCGCCCTCTCTCTGGGGCGAATCCGCGAACGGCTCGAGGAAGTGAACCAGATGGTCAAGGCAGTCGACCACCACACCCAGGCCATCGGACGCATCGCCGCCGACTCGAGGATGCTCGCCGTGAACGCGGCGATCGAGGCAGCCCGGGCGGGCGACGCCGGAAAGGGCTTCGGCGTCGTCTCCACGTCCGTCCGGGAGCTGGCCAAGAACAGCGCTGACGCAGCGGTCACGATAGGAGGGATCGTGTCGACGAGCCTGGAGAGCATCGGCTCGGCCGTCCACGAGATCATCGAGATCATCGAGCGAAACGAGGCGCTCACCCAGCGGGTCCAGACGGAGCTCGCGGCCTCCCACGTCAAGGTCGAGCAGATCTCGCGCCTCCTCGTCGCGTTGTCGGATGTCAGGACGCGCCAGTCGGAGAGCTCGAAGAGCATCCGTGATCGGTTCGCGAGCGCCGCAGAGACGAACAGCAGACTCGCATCCGACCTGATCGGCCAGCTCACGGGCTCCCGGGTGGAAGAGGCGAGCCCGACCGATGTCCACCCGAAGCTCGCGCAGTTCTCGGCCGTCTTCGACGTGCGCCGCGTCGACGAGTTCTGCGACGCGCTCGGCCACATCGCTGGAGCGACCAACCTCCCCATCGGCCCCGAGCTCGAGGCCGCCCTCGACTCGTACGACCGCCAGGGCAACTACCTCTTCGTCTGCCGCAGCGGCGGGAGATCCGCGCGGGCGGTGAGGCTGGCGCAGGAGCTCGGCTTCGTGCGACTCACGAACCTGAAGGGCGGCATGTTGGCCTGGAATCAAGAACAGCTTCCGCTCGAGAAGGCCACGCGAGCCGCCTGACAGCGCACGAATCGCGCCGCGCTTGTTACTCCCTCGGCGCGTCCCGACGTCCTACCCTCTCGAGCCATGAGCATCGACGAGCACGAGGTCGTGTCGCGGCCCGAGTGGCTGGAGGCGCGCTTGCGCCTCCTCGCGAAGGAGAAGGAGCTCACGAAGCTCCGAGACGAGATCTCCGCGGCGAGGCGGGCGTTGCCCTGGGTGCGGCTGGAGAAGAGCTACACGTTCGAGGGCGAGCGCGGCGCGGTGACGCTGGAGGAGCTGTTCGCCGGGCGTAGCCAGCTCATCGTCTACCACTTCATGTTCGATCCGAGCTGGGAGGCTGGCTGCAAGAGCTGCTCGTTCTGGGCGGACAACTTCGAGCGCAACGTCGTCCACCTGGAGCACCGCGACACGAGCCTGGTGGCGATCTCACGCGCGCCGCTCGAGAAGCTCCACGCTTACCGCGCGCGCATGGGGTGGACCTTTCCGTGGGTGTCGTCGAGCGGCTCGGACTTCAACTACGACCTCGGCGTCTCCTTCACACCCGAGGAGATCGCGGCAGGGAGGGCCGCCTACAACTTCGGGACGCAGACGCGCGTCGGCCCCGAGATGCCCGGCTTCAGCGTGTTCTTCCGAAGCGCGAGCCGGGAGATCTTCCACACCTACTCGACCTACTCGCGTGGGATCGACATGACGAACGCCGCGTACCACCTGCTCGACCTAGTCCCCAAGGGCCGCGACGAGTCGGACGGCAACATGGCTTGGCTCCGCCGCCGCGACGAATACGAGAGCTGAAGCCGAGGCAGCGGGGCCGAATCGGTGGTAGCTCGGGAGAATGCGGTTACGCCGGTTCGGTGATCTGGAGGTCTGGTGTGCCGGCGGATCGGATCGCGAAGGCGGCGGCGACGGCCCGGCGATCGTCCTCTGCCACGGGTTCGGCGCGCCCGGCGACGATCTCGCCGACCTCTGGCGCGCGGTCGACGTCGGCCGGGGCGTGCGTTGGTTCTTCCCCGAGGCGCCGCTCTCGCTCGAGGAGGCGTTCGGCGCCCCGGCTCGCGCCTGGTGGCTCATCGACATGGCCAAGCTGGACGAGGCGATCCGAACCGGCCGGCGCGAGGAGATCGCCGAGAGCACGCCCGTCGGCATGGCCGAGGCTCGCGCCGCGCTCGAAGGCTGCCTCGCCGCGCTCGAGCGAGACGCGGGCTTGAAGCGAGACAGAACCATCCTCGGCGGCTTCTCGCAGGGCGCGATGATCACGACCGAGATCGCGCTCCATTCCCCGGACGCGCAGTACGCCGGGCTCGCGATCCTCTCGGGGACGCTCCTCTGCCGAGACCGGTGGAAGGCGGCGGCGAAGGTCTCGGGGCCGGGGCTCATCGTCGCGATGAGCCACGGGCGGCGAGACGTCCTGCTCCCCTTTTCGCTCGCGGAAGAGCTCAGGGACATTTTGCTCGGCGCGGGCGCGACGGTGGATTTCGTCGCGCACGGCGGCGGGCACGAGCTCCCGGAGGTTGCGCTGGGCGCGCTCGAGCGGCTCGCGCAGAAACGCCTGGGCGCGCGTTGACGGTCAGGGCCGCGTGCGGGCAAGCCATCGATCGAGCAGGCGCTTGTTGGCCGGCTTGATCGGCGGCGGGTGCCTCCAGGCCGGGTCGCGGCCCGCGGCGAGGGCCGCGCGGGGGCTCGGCGGCGGGACGGGCAGCGCCGCAGGGAAGCTGCCGCCGGGCTGCGTCGTCATCTCGCCGGGATCCTGGAGCGCGTTCAGGACAATCATGACGCCTCCGTCAGCGTTGAAGGGCGCAGCGTCCGTGATTGCTCCGCTCGAGTCGATGCCGCGGATCCTCACGTCGGGGCCTTGGCCCGCCGGCGTGATCGCCCCCGACGCACCCGTCAAGAACACCGCCTCGAAGGGCGAGAGGGCGGGCATGCTGTCGATCGACGACGACTGCGGGTCGGCGCCGAGCGTGAGCATGCCGTTGAAGCCGTGCGGCCCGGTCGGGGCCTCGACCCACGCCGCCGTCATCATGTCGAGCTGGACGTCGGGGAACGACTGCCCCAGCTCGGCCTGGAAGAACGCGTCCATCGCCGCGGGGTCACCCGACTGGTCGAAGAGCTGGCCGTAGCCCGCGACGCCGCCGAGCCGCCCGGCGACGTACGTCCAGAAGACGTATGCCTGGACGTATTGCGCGTAGTTCGCGTACTCCCACTGCACCAGGGACTTGCCTGTCGCGAGGTCGGGCGAGTTGAGGAACCAGTAGGTCGCCGTGTCGTTCGAGCCGTGCACCGCCTTGACCGCACACTCGGCGAGGCCCTCGTTGTGCCACGACCAGTCCTCCGAGGAGATGTCGTGCTCCTCGTTGTAGAGCAGGTGGCTGAGCTCGTGGGGGATCACACCCCACGGGTCGAACTTGCCCTGTGTGTCGGGGATGCTGATGTAGAGCATCTCCATCTCGTTGGACTTGTAGCCCCACTGCTCCACGGTCTCGGCAGGCAGCGAGTCGAGCGGGTTGAAGTAGCCGGCGTAGAAGCCGTCGCCGTCGAGCCCGAGCAGGACGATGCGCCCGTTTTCGTCTCGATCCGGCGCGGCGTGGAGAAGCTCGATCTCCGCGGGGAAGACCGTCTCGTCGAAGACCTGGATGGTCTCGGCGGTGTCGGTCGGGGAGACGCCGTCGATCGCGTAGAGCACGACGTGCTCGCCGACGCCGACTCGCTTCGCGGTCACCTCGACTGCTGCAAAGTTGTTCCCGAAGTCGCTGGTCCAGAACGCAGCCGTGTCGGCGGCGAGGAAGGAGTCGCCTTCGAGATCGAGGTCGCTGCCCGGCGCCGCGACGACGAGCTCGTAGGTCACGCCCAGCTTCTGCTTCTCGGTCTCGAGGAGGATGCGCTGGCCGTCGACGGAGACGGCGGTCACCACGAGCGGGCCGTGCTCGCTCGTGATCTGGTAGGCCGCCGCTTCGACGGGTGCGGTCGCCATCGAGCCGGTCACGTCGATCTGGACCTGGGTCCGCGTGGGAGCCGACACCGAAGCGATGTCGCCCGCCGGTGTCACCTCGCCCCCCGCGCCGCCTTCGCCTCCTGAAGCCGTCGTGCCGGTGCCGCCGCCGCCGGTCGGGTCGGCCTCGTCGTCGCCGCAGGCCGCGAGGGCCGCCATCATCAGGGAGAGGGGAAGCAGGGAAGACGCGCGCATCCGGGTCATGGTTCGCCGTGCCTTCGTTGTCCGGCAACTCAAAGGGATTCAACGCGGGCCGCCGCCCCATGTTGCGGCGCAACAATTTGGTTGACGAAGCGGTAATTCGCTCTTAGAAAGCGACCAATCCTCGTGTTGCCCCGCAACACGACGGGGAACAACCGGCGAGGTGGGACATGGCGGCGGCAGGCATTCAATCGCTCTCGGGGAATCTCTCGCACGAAGAGGAGCGCCCGTCGGGCGTAGCGGTCGTCTCGAGCCCCGAGCCTGCGGCTCAGGCGAGCGCCCACGCCGCTGCCGCCGATCTCCCCCTGGCGGAGCCCACGCCGGTGGGCCTGATCGGCCTCGCGTTCGGCTGCGCCGCCCTCCTCCCGATCGCCTTCAAGACGAGCCTGACGCCCCAGGCGCTCACCACCGCGGCTGTCTTCTGCTTCCTGTTCGGCTTCGGCTGCCAGCTCGTGGCCGGCCTGCTCAACTACCGGAACAAGAACCTGCTCGGCGCGACGGTGTTCACCGCGTTTGCGTTCAACTGGGCGCTCAACGCGTGGTCGCTCTGGTCCCTCGCCCATGGCCAGGTCCCCGATCACAGCGTCATCCTCGCGGTCGAGGCGGCGTCGCTCGTGCTGTTCGTGCCGCTCACCTATGCCTTCGGGTTCCACTCGAAGCTGCTCTTCGCGTTCCTGCTCGACATCGACCTCATCTACGTGGCCAAGCTGCTGAAGGGCTACGCACACGTGCCGGGGATGGACCTGCCCATCGCGTTCCTCACGGTCGGGCTGGGCGCCATCGCCCTCTGGTTGGCGCTGGCGATGCTCGTGAACCCGACCGCCAAGAAGCAGATTTTTCCAATCCCAGGGCCGCTCTTCGGCGCCTGAGTCGAACCACCGCAGATCCGCCGGCCCACCCATGGTAGGGGGGCCGCGGTTGGCACCCGTGCGTCTCTCGATCGAATCGGTCCCCGTCGACCCGGCCCTCGCATCTCACCAAGGCAACGCGCCCAGCTGGCTTCGCGCGCTCGACGACAAGAGCATCGCGGCGATGCCTGCCGCGGGCGGCGTCGTCCGCGTGATGGAATGGGAAGACCTTTGCGCGGCCATCGTGCCGCTGCTGGAAGGGAGCGACGCCGCGTTCGCGGAGCGGCTCGAGGTGGAGCTGCCGCGCGCGCTCGAGAAGCTCGAGAGCTCGCTCGCCCAGGTCCACGCCGACGTGAAGAGCGGCCAGCCCTCACAAGCGGTGGATGACGCCGCGGCGGCCATGGTGGAGTGCGCATCCGCGGCGGCCGAGTGCGCCATGCGTGTCCTCGTCGGAAGAGTAGCGAACCGCCCGACGACCGAGCTCGCGCCCATCGCCAAGCGACTCGAGACGCTGCCGATGGTCTACCGCTCCGGACCGGCCAGCTCGCTCGCCAACGATCGCGCAGCGGACAAGCTCGCGCCTCGCGCCGTCGCCGTCGCCGCCATCGCGGCCTACCTCGCGCACGCCCCGCTCGGCGCCGGGGCCAAAGGGAGGGAGTGGCTGGGCGTGAGGCTCGAGCGCAGCGAGTGGAAGTGGTTCGAGTCCGCGCTCGCTCCGCTGACGATGGCCGCGGTCGCCGCCCGAGCCGTGGAGGCCGGCTGCAAGTGGCGAGGCCCGTTCAGCGTGACGTCGTGGGCCACGCGCGGCCGCATCGCTAGCACCTGACGACGCAAGGCGTGCGCCTCGCGCCGTGCGGCGGCTCCGCCTTCGTCGTCCGTTTCCGCTTCGCACGCCGCTTGCTTTCGGCCGCGGCCGGGAGCGTGCCCATGTCGATCGACTACGCCTCGAAGATCCCCAACAACGTGGGGCTGGACCAGAACAAGCAGCTGCAGAGGGCCCTCGAGCACTGGCAGCCGAAGTACCTGGATTGGTGGCGGGAGATGGGCCCGCTCGAGTCGACCCATTTCGACTGTTATCTCCGGACGGCGATCAGCGTCGACCCGAAGGGCTGGGCGCACTTCGGCTACGTGAAGATGCCGGACTACCGCTGGGGCATCTTCCTCACGCCTCCCGAGCAAGACCGCAAGATCGCCTTCGGCACGCACAAAGGTCAGCCCGTGTGGAACGACGTCCCGGGCGAGTACCGGAGCACGCTGCGCCGTGTGATCGTCACGCAGGGCGACACCGAGCCCGCCAGCGTCGAGCAGCAACGCCACCTGGGGAACACCTGCCCGTCGCTCTACGACCTGCGCAACCTCTACCAGGTGAATGTGGAGGAGGGCCGACACCTCTGGGCGATGGTCTACTTGCTCCACGCCCATTTCGGACGAGACGGTCGCGAAGAGGGTGAGGCGCTCCTCGAGCGGCGGTCGGGCGACGCCGACAAGCCGCGCATCCTCGGGGCCTTCAACGAGCAGACGCCGGACTGGCTGTCGTTTTTCATGTTCACCTTCCTCACCGACCGCGACGGCAAGTACCAGCTCGCCGCGCTCGCGGAGAGCGGCTTCGACCCGCTCGCGCGCTCGTGCCGGTTCATGTTGACCGAGGAGGCACACCACCTGTTCGTCGGCGAGAGCGGAATCGGCCGGGTCATCCAGCGAACGTGCGAGGTGATGAAGAAACACGACATCGAGGCGCCCGATCAGGTCCGTATGCAGGGCGTCATCGATCTGCCGACGCTCCAGCGCTACCTGAACTTCCACTTCAGCGTCACGCTCGACCTCTACGGCGGCGAGGTCTCCTCCAACGCCTCGACGTTCTACGCGATGGGCCTGAAGGGCCGCTTCGAGGAGGAGAAGATCGACGACGATCACGTCCTCACCGGCGCGGAGTACCCCGTGCTCGACATCGCCGGCGACAAGCTGGTCGAGAAGCGCGTCAACGCGCAGCTCGCGCTCAACGAGCGCTTGCGCGACGACTACATCGCCGACTGCCAGGCGGGCGTCGACCGCTGGAACAAGATCATCGAGAAGGCCGGCCTCCCGTTCCGCCTCACGCTCCCGCACAAAGCCTTCAACCGGAAGATCGGGACATTCGCCGGCGCGCGCGTGAACCCGCAAGGGAAGCCCGTCAGCGAGGCGGAGTGGACGCACCACTCGCGGGAATGGCTGGCGACCGCGGAGGACCACGCGTTCGTTCGCTCGCTCATGGGCCGCGTGTCCGAGGCCGGTCGGTACGCCAACTGGATCGCCCCGCCCGCGCGCGGGATCGACAACAAGGGACTCGACTTCGAGTACGTGCGTTTCGCGTGACAGCCGCTTCGCCCCTCCCCGTCCTCGCGCGCCAGCACCTCATCGACCCGGAGGTGTGCATCCGCTGCAACACGTGTGAGGAGAGCTGCTCCAAGGGAGCGATCACCCACGACAGGCGGAGCTACGCGGTCGCGTTCGACAAGTGTGACGCGTGTGGTGACTGCCTGCCGCCCTGCCCGACCGGCGCCATCGACAGCTGGCGCCGCGTCGCGCAGCCCTTCTCGATCGAAGAGCAGCTGGGCTGGGAATCCCTGCCTGCCGATCAGGAAGCCGGCGACGCGACGGCGCCCACACCCGACTTGCCGGCCGCGGTCGTCGAGCTCGTCCGCACCGCGACGGCGGCGCAGGGCGGGCCTGCCCCTCCGCCGTGGTCCGCGGCCCACCCGTACGTGGGCCTCTACGGGCCCGATAGGCCCGCGGTCGCGACGGTCGCCGGCAACCTGCGGCTCACCGGACCGTCGAGCGAGGTGGACATCCGCCACCTCGTCCTCGACTTCGGCAAGATGGCGTTCCCGGTCCTCGAGGGCCAGTCGATCGGCATCTTGCCGCCCGGCGTGGACGCCGACGGAAAGCCCCATCGAATGCGGCTCTATTCGGTGGCCAGCCCGCGCGACGGCGAGCGGCCGGGCCACAACAACCTCGCACTGACCGTGAAGCGCGTGACCCACGACGCAGACGGGCGCGAGGTGCGCGGCGTCGCCTCGGGCTACCTCTGCGATCTCGCCAAAGGTGACGAGGTGAAGGTCACCGGGCCTTACGGCGCGAGCTTCCTCATGCCCAATCACCCGGGCGCGAAGCTCCTGATGATCTGCACTGGCACGGGCGCTGCGCCGATGCGCGCGATGACCGAACGCCGGCGCAGGCGGCTCGGCCGGAACGAGGGCGGCTCCATCCTCCTGTTCTTCGGAGCCCGGCGCCGCTCGGAGCTGCCGTACTTCGGCCCGCTCATGAAGCTGCCTCGGGAGCTCATCGACGTGGAGCTCGCGTTCAGCCGCGAGCCCGGGATGCCTCGCGCCTACGTGCAGGACCGGATGCTCCTTCGCCGGGACGAGGTCGCAAAGCTCCTCTCGAACGAAGAGGCGTTCATCTACCTGTGCGGGCACAAACGCATGGAGGAAGGGGTCTTCGCCGCCCTCGCCGACATCGCTCGAACCACGGGGCTCGACTGGGAGAGCGTGAAACGCCGGATGCGGCAAGAGGGTCGCCTGCACGTCGAGACGTATTAGCGACCCGCAGGCCCGCCGGTCTCAAGCCGCGGTCCCTCCGTGCCGTTATCCGAGCTGGCGGCACCATGCGCCTGCGATACCGCTTCCAGACCCCTCAGTCCGCACCTTCCCCTGGGGAAGGGTCGACTGCCGTGGCGTTGACGGAGGCGGTCGACAAGCTCTTCTCGAGCGCCCTGTACCGCCCGCCCATGCTCCCGGACGTGGCGCTCCGCGTGCTCTCGCTGAGCAAGAGCTCGGACGTCTCGTTCGGCGCGATCGTCTCGCTCGTCGAGAGCGACCCCATGTTCGCCATGTCGGTGCTCAAGGTGGCATCGTCTCCGGTCTACGCCGGGCGGTCGCCGCCGCGGACAATCCAGCAGGCGCTGCTGCGGCTGGGGCTCGAGACCATGACCGAGATCTGCATGGAAGCCGCGCTGACGGCGCGCGTGTTCCGCGCACCCGGTCACGAGGGCGCCATGCGCATCCTGCGGGACCACTCGGTCGCGGTCGCCCACGTCGCCCGGGTCATCTCGCAGCGTTCGTCGATCCACTCGGAGTCGGCGTTCACGATCGGCCTCCTCCACGAGGTCGGCCTCGCCGCGGGAATCGTGGCGCTCGCGACGCCCGCGCTGTGGCCTCGGCGCATCGAGCAGCCGAACATCTGGCCGCTGCTCTCGGCGGCGCGCCATCACCTGACCGAGCGCCTCCTGAAAGCCTGGAAGCTGCCGCCGGACATCACGGCGGGCTTCGGCGGTCAGCTCGGGTCGAACGAGGCCCCGCGCGCGGCCGTCACAATCGCTGACGGAATTGTCATCGATCTCGGCCTCGGGCTGCCCGGCGACAAAGCGGACGCGGACGCGATCGAACGCGCCCGCGACCTCCTGGAGCTGCGCCTCGCCGAGGTGCAGATGATCTCGCAGGACAGCAAGAAGCTCCTCAGCAAGATCGTGTGACGTCGTGTGAGGTGGAGGCGCCTCGGTCTCCGGTGCGCTCTCCCTGTGGGTTCACCCCCCAGCCCCCCTCGACCGAGTCGAGGGGGGAGAGGGTTCGTCTCACGACCTCACTCCATCGGAGGGGGCTCGGCCTGGCCGTAGCACTCGATCCAGCAGTAGAAGCCGCCCATGCCGTCCTCCGCGCAGATCTGCACGGGCTGGGTGTCGGGCGGGCACTCCGGCTGGTCGGGGACGCAGACCGAGTAACAATACGAGCCCATCGGATCCATCGGGTCGGACTCGCAAATGACCTCTTCGTGCGTGCCGGGCTCGCAGAGCGTGTCGGGGATGCAGCTCACCCAGCACTCCTCCGGCGGGATCATCGGGTCCTGCGGATCGGCGGGCTCGGGCTGGCCGCACTGCACCTCTTCGTGTGTGCCGGGCGGGCAGAGCGGGTCGGGGACGCAGACCGGATAACAGAGCGGGTCGACCGGCTGGTTCGGATCCATCGGGTCGACGCCCGGGTCTTCGCAGACCCACTCCTCGTGCATGCCGGGACCGCAGTTGTTGTTCGGAACGCACACCGGGTAACACTCGGGAGGCGGCTCGTCGCAGTGCTCCTGCGGCTCCATGACGCCCTCGCAGACCCACTCCTCGTGGAAGTCCGGGCCGCACGGATCGATCGGGACACAGGTCGGGTAACACTGCCCGCCTCCCCCGCCGCAGTCGATCATCGGGTCCGGGCACATCGACGGGTCGGCCGGGATCGGCTCGCAGACGTAGTCGAGCACGGTGCCGTCCGGGCAAGTCTCGTCGGACACGCACTCGTCCCAGCAGAAGATCCCGTATTCGTCGCACTTGGACTCGAGGTGCGAGCCGTCGGGGCACACGACCTCGCTGCCGCCGGCCCCGGAGGAGGTGCTGGAGCCATCGTCGCCGTCGCCATCGATGGGCCCACACCCCTCGCCCTTCGCACCGGTGAGAATGAAAAACGCACCGAACGCCAGTGCACCCTGCATCGATCGGACAAGCTTCGCGCGCATGTGAGCCTCCAGGCCCGTCCGCTCGGAGCGGGCCGAAAGAGTGGGGCACGAGCGATCTCACGCGCGCTCGCGTGACGTCACGCACCCCGGATCAGGAAGCCGCGAGGCGGCGCCGCCGGCGGAGGATCCCGACCGGCCTTGCGACGCACGCGCGACGTTCACCCACCTATTCCCCGAGAGCGGGGAACGTGATCAGATTTTTTTCGCCCTGCTCGTCCCGGCCGGCGGCGGTACCATCCGAGCGCCATGGCGAAGGACCTCCGGCTGCCGCCCTACCCCAGGGGTTGGTACTGCGTCGGCTTCAGCGATGACTTCCCGCGGGGGAGCGTGACCACCAAGCGCCTCATCGGGAAGGAGCTCGTCCTGTTCAGGACCGAAGGCGGCTCCCTCTCGGCCGTGGATCCGGTGTGCCCTCACCTCGGAGCGCATTTCGGGCACGGCGGTACCGTGACCCAGGAGACCCTGCGGTGCCCCTTCCACGGCTTCCTCTTCGGAACGGACGGCGCGTGCGTCGCGACGGGCTACGGCACCAAGCCTCCCCGGGTCGCCGCGCGCACCTGGCCGCTCGCGGAGCAGAACGGCATCGTCCTGGTCTGGGCCGACCCACGTGGGGGCCCGCCCAGCTTCCAGGTGCCGAAGCTCGACATGGGAGACTTCTCGCCGCTCAAGCGGGCCGTCTACCGGTTCCGTGGCCATCCGCAGGACACGACGGAGAACAGCGTCGACATCGGGCACCTCACGGTCGTCCACGGCTACGAGCGGCCTCGCATGCTGAGCGAGCTCGCGGTGGACGGAGCCTCGCTCCACGCGACCTACGAGTTTCATCGCCCGGTCGGCCTGTGGGGCAGAGGCCTCGGGGGCGTCACCGCGGACTTCGACGCACACGTCCACGGGCTCGGTTATTCGTTCGTCGAGGCGCGCATCGGCGCGCTCGGGCTGACCTACCGCAACTTCGTCCTCGCGACGCCGGTCGGGGAGATGGACCTCGAGCTCCGGATCGCGGCGACCGTGAAGCGCCTCTCGAAGAGCCAGCTCCGCGGTCCGCTCAAGCTCGTCGCCCTCGCCGCCCCGGTCTCGAAGCTCGTCGAGGACTTGATCCACGCGCGAGGGTTCCAGGCGTTCCAGAACGACGTCGAGCAGGACTTCCTCATCTGGAAACACAAGGAGTACGTCGCCCGCCCGGCCCTCGCGGCGGGCGACGGCCCGGTGATGCGCTACCGCCGCTGGGCCGAGCAGTTCTACGACGACAGCCCGGCCAGCGCGGCCGTGAACGCCGAGCCCTGACGTGTACCGAGGGGGTGGATGGATGGGCGACGAAGCGCTCACGTGCGACGAGTGTGGTGCGGCGCTCCGCTTCGAGGGCACCCGCACCACGAAGTGCCCTTATTGCGCGAGCCCCTCGGTGCTCACGCGCCCGGCGAGGCACGACCTGCCCAACCCCGACTTCGTCGTCGCGTTCGTCCTCGGGAAGGAGGCGGCGCACGAGCGCGCGCGCGCGTGGACCCGCTCCCGTGGTCCCTTCACGCACCCGGGCATCAGGCAGGCCTCCTTCGACGACGTTCGCGGCGTCTACGTGCCGGCTTACCTGTACGGCGCGCTGGCGCGGAGCAGCTACACCGCCGAGATCGGCGAGGACTACACCGAGACCGAGACGTACACCGAACAGGAAAATGGCAAAACCGTCACGAAGACGCGCACGGTGACCAGGACGGAGTGGCGCTCGCTCTCCGGGAGCTGGGCAGGCTATGTCCGCGACGTGGTGGTGAGCGCGTCGCGTGGCCTGCCGAACGCGTTGCTGTCGGCGGTCGAGCCCTTCGATCTGCGCGCGCTCAGGCGATACGACATCGGCCAGGTGCAGGGCTGGATGGCGGAGGAGCCCTCGCTCACGCCCGAGGCCGGCCTCGCGGAGGCGCGCCAGGAAGCCCAGGCCGACGTCGCCGCGGCCCTCGACCGGCTCATGCCGGGCGACTCCCACCGCGGCCTCGGCTTCTCGACCTCGTTCGAGCGCGAGATCGCGAGCCTCGTCCTGGTCCCCGTCTGGGTCTTCGCCGTCCGCTACGCGCCGGACAAGCCGATCGTGAGGCTGGTCATCAACGGACAGACGGGCCGCGCGTGGGGCAAGACGCCCATCTCCTGGGTCCGCGTCGGCATCGCCGTCGTCGCGGGCCTCGCGCTCGTGCTCGTGCTGGTCGCGGTCTTCGGAGGCAAGCGATGAGCGCCTGCTCCCGATGCGCGACGCCGCTCGAGCCCTCCGACCTGCGTTGCGCGACCTGTGCGCAGCCGGCGCCCGTCCTCCATGACGTCCCTGCCGCCGCGACGGCGCGCATCCTCCGGTGTGACTCGTGTGGCGCCGCCGTCGCGTTCTCCGCCGAGCACCAGGGGACGCGCTGCGCCTTCTGCGGCTCGGTCACGCACCTGGAGGAGCCACACGACCCCATCGAGGCGGCCGAGCTCTTCCTCCCCTTCCGAACCTCGCCGGAGGTCGCGGCGAGCGCCGTCCGAAGCTGGCTCTCCACGCTCGGCTTCTTCCGGCCGTCGGATCTCGCGCGCAAGGCGACCGTCGACCACGTGAGGCCGCTCTTCTTCGCCGCCTGGGTCTTCGACGCCGAGGCGCTCGTCAGCTGGGCCGCCGACTCCGACGCCGGCTCACGTCGCAGCGACTGGGCGCCGCACGCAGGCCAGACCCGCATGCGCTTCGACTCCGTGCTCGTGAGCGCGTCGCGCGGGCTCACGAGCGCGGAGGCCGCGAACCTCGCGGGTGGCTTCGATCTGCGCTCGGCCGCCGCGGCTCCGGAAGGACCAGCCGACGCGATCGTCGAGCGCTTCGACGTCCAACGATCTGCCGCGCGCGGCATCATCGCCCGAGCGGTGGAGGCCACGGCGATCGACCGCGTCTCGCGCGGGGAGGTCCCCGGCCGCCGCGTCCGCAACTGCCACGTTGGCGTCGTGTTGCACGGGCTCGTCTCTCGCCGCTACGCGCTGCCCGTCTACGTCCTCGCGTACCGCTACGGTGACCGCGTCTACCGGGCGATCGTACACGGGCAGAGCCCCACCATCGCGTTCGGCGACGCGCCGCTCTCGTGGCGGAAGATCGCGGGGCTCGTGGGGATCGCGCTCGCGGTGGTGGCGATCATCGTGCTCGTCGCGACCCGGCGCTGACGGGCTCAGCGCTTCGGTCGCCCTGGAGCGCCCAGCCAAGGCGCGCGCCGCCGGAAGGCGTCGATGGCGGCGCGCGGCAGGGCGCGCGACGCGAGCGTGGCAGCGCGCCAACCGATGCCGGGGACACAGACCTCGTCACCACGGAACATCGCCTCGAGGCCGCGCTCGGCCACGTCGTCGGGGGAGGCCATGACGCCGAGCCGGCGCGCGAGCTCAACCGGCACACCTTTGGCGTCGTAGAGCGCGGTCGCGACCGGGCCGGGCGCGAGGCAGGTGACACCGACGCCGTACACGCCGAGCTCGCTGCGGACCGCCCGAGAGAAGCCGAGCAGGTACTTCTTGCTCGCCCCGTAGTAGCTGATGCCCGGAAAATCCTGGAACGCCGAGATGCTCGAGACGATGAGCACGTGACCTGCGCGGCGCTCGCGCATGCGAGGCGCAAGGTGCGTGACGAGCAGGGACGGCGTGACGACGTGCAGCTCGAGCATCCGCCGCGCTGCCTCGGGGTCGGCGTCGGCTGCCTCGCCGAAGAAGAAGACGCCAGCGTTGTTGATCAGGATGTCGATCTCGAAGCCCACCTCGGAGAGCCGGCCGACGAGCTCTCGCGCCGCGTCCCCGCGGGCCAGATCGAAAGGCAGCGCGACGGTGCGCACACCGTGCTCGGCGGCGATCGCGCCGGCCGCCGCGTCGAGCGCCTCGCGCCGGTGGCTGACGAGCGCGAGGTCGTAGCCCAGGGAGCCGAGGCGCCGCGCGAGCGCGTGCCCGATGCCGGAGCACGCGCCGGTGACAAGCGCGGTCCGCAGGCGCTCGCCTGCGCGGAGGAGCGTCACCTCGGCCTCGCCGGCCGGAGGAGCCGCATCTCCGCCGGAGGCGGCGGATCGATCTGGTAGCAGGCCATGTGTGTCCCGTAGATGCGCGCCGCACAGTAGTTGCAGTGGTCGCACGGGGAGAGCGCGTCGTCCTCCGACTGCAGGCGCCGCACGAAGCCAGGCTCGCGGATGAGGGCGCGCGCCATCGCGATCCCGTCGAAGCCCGCATCGAGCACACGCAGCGCCGAGGCGCGTGACGAGACCCCCCCGACGTAGACGAGCGGGAGACCGACAGCCGACCGAACGGCGACGGCGTCCGAGAGGAAATACGTTTCCTCGTAAGGCACCTCGGGCACGAGGACGGGGCCGGCGAGCCGGATGAACGGCGCGAGGAGCGCGCTCCCCGCCTGACGAGCCATGATGCCCATCGGCATCGCGCCGCGCAGGATGAACATGGGCGCCCGGCTCACGAAGCCGCCCGAGAGGACGAGCGCGTGCACGCCATCTTTCTCCAAGGTCCGCGCGATGACGATGGCGTCATCGCGCGACTGGCCGCCCGCAAACCCGTCCGAGAGGTTCATCTTCGCGAGCACGGCGATCTCGCCGCCCGAGGCGTCGAGCGTCGCGCTCACGACCTCACGCATGACGCGCATCCGGTTGTCGAGGGAGCCGCCGTACTCGTCCTTTCGGCGGTTCGTCGCAGGCGAGAGGAACTGGCTGATCAGGTAGCCGTGCCCCGCGTGGACCTCGACGGCGTCGAAGCCCGCGTCGCGCGCGAGGCGCGTCGCGCGACCGAAGGAGCCGGCGAGTCGCGTGATGTCCGACCTCGTCATCGCGCGTGGCCAGGTCGGGCCGTACAGGTTGAGGCGTGAGGAGGGCGCCATGGGCCACTGTCTGGTCACCGCGAGGCTCGCCATGTTGCCGGCGTGACCGATCTGGATCGACGCGAGCGCGCCGTTCTGGTGGATGGCGTCGGTCAGGTCGCGCAGCGCGGGGACGATCTCCTCGCGCAGGTAGAGCTGATGACCGAAGGTGAGACCACTGCGGTCGACCGCGGCGTAGGCGACCGTCGTCATCCCGACGCCGCCCGCCGCGACGGATCGATGGTAGTCGACGAGGGCCGTGGTCGGCCGGTGCCCGGCGGCCATTCCTTCGAACGCAGCCGCGCGGATCGTGCGATTGCGGAGGGTGATCGGCCCGATGGCGAGGGGCTCGAAGAGGCGCTTGGTAGAGCTCGTCAAGCGCGCCTCGACGGCCCGCTCTCGAGGTGGCGCTCGACCGCTTCGACGAGCCCTTCGATCGTGCTCACGCCTGCGGTCACCCCGACGCGGAGGCCGCGACCTTCGGCGGTCTTCGTGGTGATCGGCCCGATGCTCGCGACGAGCGCGCGCTCGAGGATGGCGCCCGCGCCTTCGCCGAGGGCGTCACACAGCGAGCTGGCCATGCTGCTCGATGTCAGGAGGACGACGTCGATCTCGCCACGTTCGAACGCGCTGCGCAGCTCGGCGGCGCGCTCCGGCTCGAGCGCCTTGGTCTCGTACGCGAACACGACGTCGACCTCGGCTCCGGCGGCGCGCAACGTCTCGGGGAAGATCTCTCGAGCGACGGTCGCGCGCGGGACGAGGACCCGCGCCCCACGCGCGGTCCCGCGCGTGGTCTCGAGATCGGCGATGCAGGCGGCGGCCAGCGCCTCCCCGCGGAACACGGCCGGCACGACGTCGGCCACGAGGCCGCGCTCGGCGAGCGCCGCCGCGGTGCCCTCGCCGATGGCCGCGATCCTCGCCTTGCCGAAGACACGTGCGTCGCGGCGCGCGGCGCGCGCGGCGTCGAAGAACGCGCGCACGCCGTTTTCGCTCGTGAACGCGACGAGATCGTAGGTGGAGGCCTCGGCCACGCAGCGCGCGAGCGGCTCGAGCGTGGCTGGCGGCTGGATCCGGATGAGCGGCAGCTCGAACGGCTCCGCGCCGCGCGCGCGCAGGAGCGCGCTCGTGCCTTCGGCCTGGTGCTCCGCGCGCCCGACGAGCACGCGCTTGCCGAAGAGCGGCCACGCGTCGAACCATCGGATGGTCTGGCGCAGGCTCACGACCTCGCCGATGACGGCGAGCACGGGGGTCTTCAGCTTCGCCGCCTCGACGCGCTCGGCGATGTCCGCGATGGTTCCCTCCACGGAGCGCTGCCAGGGCAAGGTCCCCGACTGGATCGCGAGCGCGGGCGTCTCGGGGCTCCGGCCCGCCTGCTCCACGAGGGCACGCGCGATCTCGCGCAGGCGGCCGAGGCCCATCAGGATCACGAGCGTGCCGCCGAGGCCTCGGAGCCGCGAGAAGTCGAACGCTTCCCCGTGGCGCGTGGTGCCGCTGACGAAGGTCACGCTCGACGCGAGATCGCGGTGCGTGAGCGACACGCCCGCGTACGCTGCGGCCGCGAGCGGCGAGGTCACGCCGGGGACGACCTCGAACGGAACGCCGGCGCGAGCGAGCGCCTCACACTCCTCGGAGCCGCGACCGAACAGGAAGGGGTCGCCTCCCTTCAGGCGCACGACGCTCCGCCCGGCCTGCGCCTCCGCCACGATCATGCGATCGATCTCGTCCTGCTTGAGCTGCTTCGCCGCGGGCTCGCTCCCTCGCTTCCCGACGTGCCGCACCTCCGCGTCCGCGCGGGCGACGCGCAGCAAGACGGGGTGGATCAGCTCGTCGTGGAGGATGACGTCGGCCGTGGAGAGGAGCTCCAAGCCGCGCTGCGTCAAGAGCCGCGGATCGCCGGGCCCCGCGCCGACCAGGTAGACGGTCCCTTTCCGGGCAGGAGCTGCGGCCATCCGAAACGCACAATAACAGATGCCACCGGCCCGAAGTGGTCGGGCCGTCTTGACAATCGGTCAGACCCTCGCCAAAAAGCGACGTCCTGCTGCGAAGCGGTGGGGGGCCGTTCCGACCTCGTTTGTCTTTTGTTCGCACCCTGGAGGGGTCGGCGGATCGTTTTCTGATGCTCTACGTGGACGAGTTGATGGCAGTCCGGATTCGCTCGGAGGCGCTCGATGGCAAAGGCGCCGATCGCTGGTACGTCACCGACGGGATGAACGCGGTCGGCCCTGTGCGCCTCGATCTCCTCGCCCGCGGCGTGGAGGCCGGTCGCGTTCCGCTCGACAGCTTCGTCCGCCACGAGGGCTGGAAGGTCTGGCGCCCGCTGACCGACTTCACGGAGTTCGTCGACGACGGCGCAGGCCCCGGCACGGAGAACAAGCAGACCGCGCGCACGCCCCTCTCGTCCGCGTCGTTCATCGACGAGGAGCCCTCGCACGAAGAGGGCAGGCCGACGATGGAGGTGACGAGCAGCGGCGCACATGGCTTCGCCGCATCGAGCGAAGCGCCGACCTTGGGCTCCGCCGAGCTCGCCGCACAAGGCGAGGCGAACATGGCCGAGCCCGGCGACACGACGGAGGTGCCGACCGAGCTCGGTCGCGATCTGCTCGGCGCGGACCGCCCCACGCTCGAGTCGTACCTGGACGACGAAGAGACGAAGATCCCGGTGAAGTCGTCGCCGCGGCTCGATCCTCCGCGTCCGCGCACGGTTCCTCCGCCCGTTCCCCCGCGTCCGCGCACGGTCCCGCCCCCGCGCTTGGCCTCCACTTCGTCGCCGCCCCGTCCGCGCAGCGTCGCGCCCGGCCCCGCGAGCCCGGGCGCCGTGCCGCCTGCGCCGCAGCTGCGCGCGTCGCGGCAGCCGCAGACGGACGACGTGCCCTCCTCCAACGAAGGGTGGGGCTTCGCGCTCCCGCCCGGCTCGGCGGACGTCCTGCCGGAGGACGAGCTCGCCGGCGCCTCCGATCTGTCGGATGGGCTGCTGCTCTTGCTCGGCGCGGCCGTGCGGCGCGCCCAGGCTGACGTCGCCTTGCTCCACAAGGTCGCCGACGAAGGCGCGACCGTGGTCTGCGCACATGGCCCGGCCATGGTGGAGATGTTGGGTCTCCGCACGCGCCTCCTCGACGCCGCGGTGGTCGCGGCGGCAGGTGGGCACACGGTCGTGGCCGAGCCCGTGCCGGGTCATGGCGGAGAGGCGACGGTCAGCCGGTTGGCCAAGCTCGGCGTCGAGCCGGAGGGCGCGGCGATGTTCCCGCTGCGCCCGAAGAACCGCCTCCTCGGCTTCCTGGAGATCGGGAAGAAGGCTCGGTTCACGATGAAGGAGCTCGCGCGCGTGGAAGCCCTCGTGGCTGCCTTCTCCCGGAAAGCCGCGGAGAGCGGCTGGGGGCCCTGACCCCGTCGGTGCTACGGTAGCGGCGCGATGTTCCCCACCATCCGCCCCAGGCGACTCCGCCGCAGCGCCGCCATCCGCACCCTGGTCCGCGAGGCCACGCTCGCCCCGTCGGACCTGATCCTCCCGATGTTCTTCAGCGAGGCGCTCGACGCGCCGCGGCCGGTCGCGACCATGCCCGGCGTCTCGCAGCTGCCGGTCTCGGCGGCCGCCGAGCAAGCGCGGCTCGCCAAGAAGCTGGGCCTCGGCGGCGTCATCCTGTTCGGGCTCCCCAAGCAGAAAGACCCGAACGGTGAAGCGTCGTGTGATCCTAACGGTCCTGTTCCGCTCGCCGTCCGGGCCATGAAAGAAGCGGCGCCCGAGCTGCTCGTCATGACTGACACCTGCGTCGACGAGTACACCGACCACGGCCACTGCGGCATCCTCAAGAAAGACGCGCGCGGCGACATGGTCGTCGACAACGACGCGACGCTCGAGGTCCTCGCGCGCTCGGCCGTGGCCCAGGCGAGAGCGGGCGCGGACGTGGTGGCGCCGAGCGACATGATGGACGGACGCGTGGGCGCCATCCGCGAGGCGCTCGACGCGGAGGGCTTCAGCGACGTCGCCATCCTCTCTTACGCAGTGAAATACGCGTCGTCGTTCTACGGCCCCTTCCGGGACGCGGCTGATTGCGCCCCGCAGTTCGGCGATCGGACCGGCTACCAGATGGACCCGGGAAACGCCCGTGAGGCGCTCCGCGAGCTCTTCCTGGACGAGGAGGAGGGCGCGGACATGGTCATGGTGAAGCCCGCCCTGCCCTACCTCGACATCGTGCACCGCGTCCGCGAGGCGACGGCGCTGCCGCTCGGCGCCTACAACGTGAGCGGCGAATACGCGATGATCAAGGCAGCCGCCGCGGCCGGCATGATCGACGAGAGGCGGGCCGCGCTCGAGGCGCTGCTCTCCATCCGCCGGGCCGGGGCCGACTTCATCCTCACGTACCATGCGATCGATGCGGCGAAGTGGCTTGGCGCGTGAGGCGCGCGCGCTCGCAGCGCTCGCCTGCTTCGCGAGCCTGACGCCGCTGTCATGTGACGTCCTCACGGGTGGCTGCGGGGACGATCTGCTCGAGGAGTCGCCGGCCCTCTACACCGCGGGCACCACGGTGGACGGGAAATACCAGTCGTCGGGCTGGGACCCGGACGAGCTCATCGACTTCCCGCCGGGGATGGGCGTCCGGTTCGTTCACGGCCTGGGGGCGGAGCCCCGCTCCTGGGCGGCGTACATCGCCACGGCGCGCGAGGGCGACGGGACCGAGATCGTCCTGTCGACCGGTGAGGTGGAGCTCACCGAGATCAACGACGAAGCGATCACCGTCCGCAACGGAACCTGCGCCGACCTGCTCTTGCTCATGACGGCTGAGCGCTGATCGAAAAAAGATAGCGGCGCCCGAATCCTCCAGCCTCCTCCGGACTCGATAGGGGTGTGAGCGGCGCAACCAGGCGCCGAGGAGGACCCTATGCTCTCGAAGATCTTTGCCAACAACGAGCACCCCGTCGACCGTCTGTTCCGCGTATTCCTCGGCCTCGCGCTCCTCAGCCTCGCGTTCATCGGCCCGAAGGCGAGCTGGGGCTTCATCGGCGTGGTGCCCCTCCTGACGGGCATCATCGGGAGCTGCCCGCTCTACTCGCTGCTCGGCATCAACACGTGCAAGCTCGGCAAGCGGACGGCCTGACGAGCACGCGGACAGAGTCACGTGTTAGCGTCTTGTCCCGCATGCTCGCCCCGCTGGAACGATCCTCCGACGCTGAGCTGATGCACCGGGTCGCCGCGGGCGACCGGCAAGCGTCGGCGGAGCTCGTCGAGCGCCACCAGGCGGGCGTGCTCCGCTTCGCGCGGGCCATCGTGGGGGACCCTGCCGCCGCCGAGGACGTTCTGCAGGACACGTTCGTCGCCGCGCTGCAGAACGCAGGCTCCTTCCGCGCCGAAGCTTCGGTGAAGACCTGGCTCTACACGATCGCGCGTCACGAAGCGCTCCGGCGCCGCCGGCGTGCAGCGCGTGTCGATCTCGAGCCGGACCTCGAGCAGCTCGGGACCGACGCGGGCTGGGGATCGGAGGAGCCGGACGCGGCGCTCGAGCGGCAGGAGGCTCGGGCATCGCTGTGGCGTGCCTTCGACACGCTGGAGGAAGACGACAAGGCCATCCTCCTGTTGCGCGACATCGAAGGCATCGACGGCGCCGAGACCGCGCGTGTCCTCGACCTGAGCCTGGCGGCGATGAAGAGCCGCTTGCATCGGGCTCGACTGCGGCTCGTGGCAGCTTTGCGATCGGAGGAGTGTCACCATGGCGGATGATCGTGAGATCGCGGGAATTCGTTGCTCCGAGGTGCTGTCGCGCCTGAGCGCGTATCTCGACGGAGAGCTCGCGGACGCCGAGGTGGCTCGAATCCGCGACCACGTCGCGGGCTGCGACGTCTGCGAGCGCTTCGGCGGGAAGTTCGCGAGCGCGGTGTCTCGCCTGCGTGAGGAAGCGCAGCCCGAGTCCGTTCCGCCGGAGGTCTCCCAGCGCCTGCGCAGGGCGCTCGGACTCTGATCGATCGGCCCCGTCGCCGATCAGTATCGCATCCGCCAGATCACGTCGACCGAGGTGCTCCCGTGGTCGCCGACCTCGGCGGCGATGCTCCAGTTCTTGTAGACGCGCCAATCGAGCGTCACGGACGCACGGTCGGGTGAGTCTCCCGGTGTCGGCGCGCCGACCGCGTACCCGAGCCGCGCCGAGACCCTGCTCGAGATCTGGATGGCCACCTCGGGCTTGGGGTTTCCGGACTCCGAAGCCTCGATGCGCGTGGATATCGCGGGGATCACGCCCGAGATGAGGTCGTTCAAGCCCTCGGTGATCACGCCGCCCGCGATGCCCGCCCCGGCGCCCGCGGTGGCGGTGCTGGCGCCCAGCCCGCCATCACTCGTCCCGAACGCGATCAGCGCCACGATCTGGTCCTTCGAGAGGGCCGGCTCGCTGCGTAGATCGAGCTTGGCCTCGTCGACGTTGCCGGTCAGCTCCGCGAAGACACGCGTCCCGTCGGGCGCGTCCCAGAACGCGGTGGCGACCACCTGCGGGTTCGACGGATCGGGGCCCGTGAAGGTGACGTAGCCCCGCTCGATCTGGAAGACGCGCCCCTGGATCTCCACCCGGCCGCGCACGAGCCGCACGGTGCCGCTCGAGCGTGTGTCGCCGTTCTGCTCGATGGCGACGCGCCCCTCGACCACGACCTCGAGCGTCGTCCCTTTGCGGAGCCTGACCTCGCCCTTGCCCGGGCCCCCGATGCTCACGCGTGTCCGCAGGAGGAGCCCGGCGTCCCCGTTTCTCCGCTTCTCACGGCCGAGCGGCAAGGGGCGGAACGTGCGGCCATCGAAGAAGCCCATGCGGATCCCCTCCGCCGGACCGAGCCGTTGCACGCTGCGTCCGGCGGCGCGCGGCAGCTCGACGTCGAGCAGCGGCACGTCGATGTCGACGTCGAGGCGCCCTTCTTTCGTCGCGGCCTTCGCGATGACAGTTCCGTGGACACGCCCGATCGGAACGCCCTCGAACGCGACGGGTATGCTCTGCCCTTCGGCGATCCGGACCTCGGCGCTCGCGCGCTCGATCGAGCGCCCCGCGAGCTCGGCCTGCGCCTTGCCGGTCAGGCGGCCCGTCCGGGCCCGCGCCGAGAGCCGCTCGACGACGAAGCTCCCCCAGCGGGGCATCGAGATCTTCGCGTCGATGTCGTGGAAGCGCTCACCTATCTGCGTCACGGAGATCGCGCCGTCACGCAGCTCGATCGATCCCTGGGCCGTCGCGACCGCCTGCCCCCCAGGGGCGCGGATCAGCGCGTCGCCGGAGAGGCGACCGTCGAGCCCGGTCGCCGCGTCCCCGAGCAATGGCGCGACGAAGGCGATCCGGAGGTCTTTGGAGGTCACCGCGAGGCTCCTCTCGCGGGCGAGATCGAGCTTCGGCCGGATCTCGGGGCCCCAGGTGATGCCGGCTGCGACGCGCGCCTCGGCGCGTCCCCCGCTCTGCGCGAGCCCCACGCGAGCGGCCAGCTTTCCCTCACCGACGGTGAGCTCGGCGCGTGTCTCGGGGAGCGCGACGCGATCGACGGTGAGATCACGGAGCGCCACCTCGCCGCGGAGCCGGGCGTCCCGGTGGAGCCCTTCGATCGAGACCTGCCCGGTCGCGTTGCCGTCGACCGCTCGCCCCAGCGCACCTCTGGCGACGCCGAGCGGAAAGCGATCGAGCGTGAGGACGGCGTCCGCGCTCCAGGCGGCGGGCCGCTGCCAGGCGGTCGTATGGCCTTCGAGGACGACGTCCGCCCGAGCTCGGGCCACGCGGCGGCCCTCCGCGTCCGCGCCGAGGCGCACCTCGACTCGCTCGTTCCGGTAGCGGAGGGTGGCCTCGAGATCGACCGGGCGATCGCAGCCCTCCGGCGAGCTGGCCGACGCACGGAGCCCGGTCCCCTTCGCGACGGCGTCGATGGTCGGCGCTCTGGGCGTGCCGGTCTGGGTCGCGTCGAGCTCCACCTGCCCGTCGAGCGGGACACGACCCAGGTCGGGAGGCAACGAACCGATCGCTCGCCTCGGGATGACGAGGTGCGACGTCATCGGCACGTCGGCGAGGATATCGACCGCGTCCCGCGGGGCTCGGACGATCGCGTCGACGGGCACGGTGGACTCGACGTCGAGCGACGCGAGCAGCCCTCGTCGATCGCGCAGCCGCACCTCCGCCTTGGCGAGGCTCGAACCGGCGTCGAGCGAGAAGCGCACCGCCCCGTCGATGTCGCGCAGCCGCCACGGCTCTCGCGCCGGTCTCGTGGGGGTGACCTCCTCGCGACGGCCCGCGACGACGAGCTCCTTCGTGAAGATCTGCATCCGAACGCTTGGCGTCGCGGTCGGCTCGTCGCGCGACGCGCGCAGCTGGAGCGTCGCGACGCCCTCCGCGGCCGAGAGCGGGCGCTCCTCGACCGGCAAGCGACGCAGCGCTTCGGCCAGGCGGACCTCACCTTGGGCGTCGATCGTCCCGATCGCGCGTTTCCAGCTGGCCGGCGCGAGCGGAGGTCCGTCGAGACGCAGGGGCAACGCGGCAACGGTCAGCCGGCCCGCGCCGAGGAGGTCGACCTCACCCTCCGCTCGAACCACGCGCCCGTCGATGGCCCCAGCCAGCCGCACGTTGCCCGTACCGACGCCGGGCACGTGCAGCCCCGCCACCCGAAGATCCAGCTTGCCGTCCGCTCGCTCGGCCGTCGCGCGCATGTCGAGCGCCAGGGTGACGTAGCCGCGGAGGTCTTCCGCGCGGCCCACGAGCGTGACGAGGCGGGCGAGCTCCAGACCACCACATTGGGCGTTCACGTCGACCGCTCCACGGCCGACCCGCAGGTCGGCTCGCAAGGGCTGGCCGAGACCCTCGATGACGGCTCGCCTAATCGTGACAATTTCGTCATCGATCGCAACCGTACCGATCGACGCGCGGACCTCGACCCCGGCCCGCGCCAGCTCGAGCGAGACGGCGTCGGCCCGTGGAGATGGCTGCAGCGCGCTCGTCGCATTCAGGCGAATCGACGGCGTCCGCGGCCCGCCGCGCGCCTCTACCTCGAGACCGAACCGCGCGAGCCGCCCCAGGGCGCGGGCTCGGTAAGCGGTCCACCGGTAGGCGCCCACGCGCGCGTCTGCGCCTTCGGCGGTGGCGGTCACGGTGGGATCGCTCCACGGTCCGAGGACACGCACCTCGGCCGTCAGGTAGCGCGCCGCGAGGTCGGCGCGCTCGAGATCCCACGCGCGCGCGGTCGCGCTCACCTCGACGTGGCGGCTCTCGGGCAGCACCGTCCCGTGAGCGAGGAGATCCGCGCGGCCGGCGGCGAGCGGCCCGACCCGAGCGACGCCTCGAAGGTCGGGGACCGCGGCCGCGACCGAGAACCCGATCCGTGGCTCCTCACGAGGTCCGGACCGATCGAGAGCGAGCGTCGCCTGGATGGAGGTGCCAGGCTCGCGCACGTCGAGCCGTGTGTGGACGGCGCGAGGGGTGGCGCTCCCGAGCGCCGTCAGGCCCGGCACGGGTACCGAGCCCACGCTGCCGGGATGGCTCTCGAGCGCGAAAAACGCCACGGGATCGGAGGGCTCTTGTTGGACGACGGCAACGAAGCCATCGAGGCCGAGCCGGGTGCGAGGCATGCCTTCGCGGAGCGCCCCGAGATCGAGGCCTCGCGCCTGGATCTCCAGCGCTGCCGCGAGCGGCGTCCCCTCGCGCGGCGGGAGGGCGGCCATCCCGGTGAGCTCGATCTCGCTCGTGCCGGCGCTCGCTCGCGCGCTCCCGTGCAGGACCGGCAGCGCGCCGGCGATCTCGAGCCGGGCGCGCACCGTCTGGCGCAGCTTCGCCGCGGGCGCGAGGCGCGCGACGGCGGAGGGCGGCGCGTCCACGTCGGCTTCGACGCGGACGGCTCCGCGCTCCAGCGATCCACGTGCGCGGACCTCGGCGTCGCTCAGCCGGCCCTCGAAGCTCGCCGCGCCGTCGAGCCCGAGCTGGAGCTCCGGATCGATCCGGAGGTGGGCGGCGACCTGCCCGACCGGCGTGAGCTCGCGGGGCTCGCGCGCCTCGATCGCGACGGACTCCACGTCGATCGCGATCTTCGCGCCGGCCGCGCGAAACGCCCCACGTGCGCCGTCCAGGTCGGCGTCCAGCGCGAAGCCCTGAAAGTCGTCGCCATGCACCCAGACGTGGCCCAGGGTGACCGCGCGCAGCTCCACCTGAGCGGGGTGCTCGGCGGGCGGGCCCGCCGGCCCACGCACGGCGAAGGCGCGGGCGATCCGGAGGTCGCCGTCGCCCCCGCGGTCGAGGGCGACCTCTCCGACGGCCGCGCCGACCTCGTCGATCGAGATCATGACGGATTCGCCATGAATCAAGGACACGACGAGGTCGACCCAGTCGAGGCGTGCGCTCGCCTGGTCCACCCAGGCGACGCGCCGGCCGTCCGGGTCGTCCGCGTAGGCCTCCACGCCGCCGACGGTTCCGACCCCGAGCTCGCGCAGCTCCACGACGCGAACGGTGCCTTCGAAGGTGCGCGCGAGCAGGTGATTGACCTGTTCCCGGACGAGCACACGAACGGCGGTGAGGTTCAGGTGAAGGACGACCCCGCCCAACGCGGCGACGACGAACGTGAGAAAGACGGCGCCCGCGCGGAGCACAACCGAGCCGAGGCGCGCGGGCCGCATCAGAACGCCTCCCCGAGGCCGACCGAGACGGCGATCGGGGCGCCGAAGAAGTCTCCCGGGTTCCCTTCCAGGCGCGGGTCGGCGCTGTCGGGGAACTGGGCACCCGGGATCCGGTAGCCCACGTCGAGGCGCACGGGACCGACGGGCGTCTCGTAACGCAGCCCGCCTCCACACGAGAGGTGGAGGTAGCCGAACCGAAACGTCGCCTGCTCTGCCGAGACGTCGCTCGTGTCACAAAAGACGATCGCGCCGAGCGGCTCGACGATCGGAAAGCGCAGCTCGACCGAGGCCTCCCAGAGCGTGAGACCTCCCACCGGCACGGCGCAGCGCGCGTCGTCGTACCTCGGGGAGCGGGTCTGACACCCGGCTTCGACAGCCTCGACCGACTCGCCCGGCTGGTAAAACGGGACGATGCCGTGTGGGCCGACCGACCGGAACGCGTAGCCGCGGTTCGAGCTCGGCCCGCCCGAGAAGAACCCTCGCAAGAAGACGATCTGGAGATCCCGGATCTGCTCCGCGCGGCCGACCTGCGCGACGCTCGCTCCTCGCGCGACGGCCTGCGACGCGCCGCCGTAGTTGAACGGGAACAAGAGGCCGACCGTCGAGCGCAGCGCGATCGTCACCTTCGAGCCGAGCGGAATGTAGCCGCGAGCCTCAGGCTGGATGCGCACGTCGCGGGCGTCGCCCCCGATGCCGGCGAACTGGACCTCGGCCTGGAGGAAGAGGCCCGCGTGTGGCCTCAGCCGGTCGTCGCGGAGGTCGAGCTGGGCGATGCCGTCGACGTACGAGATGGCGATCGGCGTCAGATCCTCGTCGAGCTTGCCGACGTAGCCGAAGGGCAGGTTGTATTGGAAGTTGTAGGTCGGCGAGAAGAACGCCTTCCACACCGCGCGCTCGACGCCGACCGAGCCCCGGTACTCGAGGTACCCGAGCACCGGCGCCTCGGGATCCACGTCGACCGAGAGCAGGACCGGGTAGGTCTTCAGCTGCTGCACCAGGACGCCCGCCATGCGGTCCTCGAGGAAGCTCGGTTGGCGCAAGGACACGCGAAAACGCTCCCCGGGCAACACCGTGGTCGGGGCCTGGAAGTTGCCGACCCGCGTCGGATAGAGGGCCAGCGTGGGCTCGAGGTCGACGAGGAAATGACGGAAGCCGCCGAACAGGTTGCGGTGCTCCCAGCCGACGCGCGCGTGTGTCTCGGCGCGGACGGCGTCGAGCTGGAAGCCGCCGCCGAAGAGCAAGCTCCTGAGCGGCGCCTCCCGCACCCTCACGATCAGGTCCACGCGGCGATTCGCCGGAGGTGGCCTTTGCAGGCTCGGCGAGATCTCGACCGAGCCGAACGTCCCGAGCGCGAGGAGCGCGTCGCGCGCGTCGTCGATTCGCTCCGTCGAATAGGCGTCGCCGGGATCGATCGCGATGGTGTCCTCGACGACGTTCGCCGGCAGCTCCTTCAGCCCCTGCAGGTGGAGCCGCCCGAACACGGCCTTCGGTCCCGGACGAAGGGCGAAGGAGACGTGTGCGACGTTCCGCACGAGATCGACGTCCGCCTTCCGTTCGACCGAAGCCCACGCGAAGCCCGCGTCGGTGAGGGCGCGGGTCATGGCGGTCTCTGCCCCCTCGAACCCCTCCTCTTCGAGAGGCTCGCCGATCTCGACGGTCTCCTCCATCGCCGAACGAACGGCCGCTGCCTCCTCCGCGGAGAGGCCATCCATCCCGCTGATCGTCACCTCGCGCACGAGCGTGCGCGGTCCCTCGTCGACCTCGATCGCGATCTCGACGGTGTCGTCGCTGCTCTCCACGACGCGGGCGGCGCGCGCCCTCGCCTGGTAGAAGCCACGCGCGCGGTAGTACCGCTCGATGCGCTCCAGGTCACGCTGCAGAACGCCGCGATCGTAGATGCTGTACTCGTAGACTCCTCGAAAGACGCCGAGAAACCGCGGGGTCGGCGTGGTGGCGATCTTCGCCTCGATGGCGGCGGTCGACACCTCCTCGTTGCCCTCGACCTCGAGCGCTCCCACCTGGCTCGTCCCCTTGGGGATGGAGGCGCAGCCGAGCAGCGTGATCGACGCAGCGAAGATGCCCGCGAGACGAGCGAAGCACCGCACGCGCGGAGGTTTGCAACCGGCGTTCCCACGAGGCCGCCGGTCGGCACGCGAGCTGCTTCTCGGACTCGACGTGATCCTCGTCCGGCATGTGGCGAGCTGGCTCATCCTCGTCGGGACGACCTCGTGCTCCGGAGCGATCCCCAAGCCGCCGTCCGGGCCCGCGGTTCGCGAGGCCGGCGTGCTCGTCCCCTACCCTCCTCCCGTCGTTCGAGTCGAGACCATCCCTCCGCAGAAGGACCCGCGGGAGGTCTGGGTGAGCGGGCAATGGGACTGGGACCGCGGGCGATACCGGTGGATCGAGGGACACTGGCGTGTCCCTCCGGCGGACGCGTATTTCACACCCTGGAGCACGCGCCGCCGCGCCGACGGCAGCCTCGTCTTCTGGCCCGCCGGCTGGCGCACGACGAGCGGACGCAGGCTCGACGAAAAGAGGAGCGACCGGGCGTGTCCGCCCGACGTCGCGAGCCGGCCATGAGCATCGAGGCCCACGCCGCCATCCTGACGACGGTCGTGGTCACCTCATTCGCGACGCTTGTGACCACGCACCTCTCGATCGCGCTCCGAGTCGCGTCGGAGGACCGGAGGGCGCTCGCGCTCGCCTGCATCCTCGTCCCGCCTCTCGCACCATACGCCGCGTTCCGGTCGGGACGCACCGTGCGCGCGTCGATCTGGGTCGGCGCGCTCGCGGTCTATTCGATCAGCCTGATCCTCGCCTGGTGAGAAAGACAGATGGCGAGCGTCGCGCGGGAGCAGCTCAGCTCGCGCGCCGGTCTTCCACCAGCGCAGCCTCGTAGACCGCCTCCTCTTCGCGGCCCTCGGCGGCGGCCTCGAGCGCGACGCGGAAGCGCTCGTTCACCGATCCTTGAGCCGCGATCCGCACCCGCTCGACCTGCTCGGGGCCGAGCGCCGAGAGGGCGACGGCCGCGCCGATGCGCTGCTCGATGCCCGACGCGGCGCTCGACAGCACGCGCTCGAGCTGCTCTTGCGGGAGGTTGGCGGTACGAAACGAGCTGCCCGCGAGGGCTTGGTGCTTGAGCTCGGTGAACCACTGCCCGATGTCGCGACCGTTCCGGGCGAGCCTCGCGTCGATCTCGGCGCCGCGTTGCACGTAGCGGTCGAAGGCGTCTTTGAGGCGTTGGACCACGGCGCCGCGGTCGGCGGGGTTGCCGCTGATGCTGACCGAGATCCGCTTGCCGCTCCTCAGCCAGACGGTCAGGTCGTCCACCCGCTCCACCTCGGAGAACGAGATGAAGCGCTCGCGCAAGCCGTTGTGGACGAGGAGGCCGTCGGCGCCGACGACCACGCGCCGCCTTCCGAGGCCCCAGATGACGAGGAGGCTCAACGCGACCGAGAGGAGGAGCGGCAAGGCGGAGCGCATCACCGCCGCGAGGACGCCCGTGACGACCAGGCTGTAGAGGCCGATGAAGATGCCGAGGATGGTGACGTCGCTCCGCCGCTGGAGGCTCATCTGCAGGATCTGTCCCTCCTCGGCGAGGCCCAGCGCAGGGAGGATGTCGGGGAACCCCGGCTCGGGCACCAAGGTGAGGCGTCCACCGCCCACCAACATGATCACGACGCTGGCGGGTCGCGGGATGCGAAAGCCGGCGCGCAGCCTCCAGCGCGGGATCCGGAGCTCCCTGCGGGAGCCTGGCCAGAGGACGAGGTGCTGGGCATCGACCCAGACGTCACCCGAGGTCGCGTAGGACCCGCTGCCGCTGACCAGACCCGGTCCCGCGCAGATGATCTGCCGACAGCGGACACCAAAGGGCTGGAACCAGGCGACGCTCACGAGGAGAGTCGAATCTTACTCCGCGCTCGGCGGCGCCGCGCTCTCCGTCGCAGCGGGCGGCCGGATCGATCTCGACTCCTCTTCCTTGGCGAACTGCAGGGCGTGGAGCCGCGCGTAGATCCCGCCCTTCGCGAGGAGCTCCTCGTGGCGACCTTCCTCGACGAGGCGCCCCTTGTGGAAGACGAGGATGCGGTCGGCCGCGCGGATCGTCGACAACCGATGGGCGATGACCAGCGACGTGCGACCTTCCAGGATCTTCTCGACCGCGCGCTGGAGGCGCGCCTCGGTGTCGCTGTCGATGTTGGCGGTGGCCTCGTCGAGCACGAGCACCTCGGGGTCTTTGTAGAGGGCGCGCGCAAAGGCGATGAGCTGCCGCTCGCCTGCCGAGAAATTCGAGCCGCGCTCGCTGACCTTGGCCGAGAGCCCGCCCTCGCGCCGCTCGAAAAGATCCAGCGCGCCGACCCGCTCGAGGGCGCGTTTCACGCGCTCCATGTCGGGGCTCACGTCCCCGGCCGCGATGTTCGAGGCGACCGAGCCGGGGAAGAGGAACACGTCCTGCGGGACGACCGCGAAGCGCGCGCGGAGCTCGTCGCGCGCGTACTCGCGAACGTCGCGCCCGAACGCGCGCACCGTGCCCTCCTGCACCTCGTAGAGGCGGAGCAGGAGCGAAGCGATGGTGCTCTTTCCGGCGCCGGTGGCCCCGACGAGCGCGACCTTCTCCCCGCGGCGGACGCGCAAGGAGACGTCGCGCAGCGCGAGGATCTCGGGCTTGTAGCCGAACGACACGTGATCGAGCTCGAGCGCCGGCGAGTCCGCCGGGGGCTCGGCTCCGGAGAGGTTGGCCGCTCGCGGGCGCGCCGGCGCGTCTTCCTCCTGGTTGTCGAAGAGCTCGAACACACGCTCCGCGCCGGTCATGGCGGACTGAAGGAGCGTGTAGCGCGCCGACAGGTCGCGGATGGGCAGGAAAAACATCTCGATGTAGGCCACGAACGCGAAGAGCGTCCCGAACGTGACGTGCTCGCTCGCGTTCTGCACGCCCGCCGCCCACAGGACGGAGGCGATACACAGGCTCGAGACCATCTCGATGGACGCATCCATCGTGGCGTCGAGCACGATCGAGCGGTTGTTCGCGTCGCGGTACGCGCTGTTGATGACGTCGAACTCGCGAGCGCCCGCGTCCTCCCGGGCGTACGCCTGGACGAGGGCCATGCCGTTGACCTGCTCGTTGACGTAAGCGTTCATGCGCGCTGTCTTCGTGCGCACCTCCCGGAACGCCTCGCGGATGCGGCGCCGCGTCCAGTTGACCATCAGGAGGATGGGCGGCACCGACACGAACGCGATGAGGCTCATCTGCCAGTTGAGCGACAGGAGCACGCCCACGATGACCGCGAGCCGCACCAGGTCGCCGATCGCGTTGAGCGCGCCCGAGGCGAACATCTCGCCGATCGCGTCGACGTCGTTCGTGACGCGCGTCACGAGGCGACCGACCGGGGTCCGATCGAAAAACGCGAGCGACCGCGTGTGGAGGAACTTGAAGACGGCGAGGCGGAGGTCGTTCATCGCCCGCGCGCCGCCCGCCTGCATCAGGTACATCTGCGGGAACGCGATGGCCTGCTCGAGCACGATGAGCCCGGTGAGCAGGAAGCCGGCGCGCATGATCGCGTCCGGGTCCTTGCCGATGCCGTCGAGGCCCGAGCGCATGACCAGAGGGCGGAGCAGGGCGAGCGCAGAGGCGCAGAGGAGCAGACCCACCGAGCCGAACACGTACGCGCGGTGCGGGCGCACGTACGGCCAGAGCCGGAGCAGGTTCTTCGCGTCGTAACCCGAGAGGTTGCCCTCTTCGTGGAAGCGCGCGAGCGCCTCCTCTCCGCGGGACTTCGGCCGAGCCTTGCTCGAGCTCCTCCGATTGTCCTCGCTCACGGCTCGACCTCCAGCGCGGCGAGATCGGCGAGGTCGGCCTCGAGCGCCTGCTCCTTGGCGAACGAGGCGTAGAGACCGCCGGAGTTGCAGAGCTGGTCGTGTGTCCCCCGCTCCACGATCTCTCCGCCGTCGAGCACCACGATCCGGTCGCAGCGCTTGGCGGCCGCGACGCGGTGGGTGATGAGGATGACGGTGCGTTTCTTCTTCTGGTGCTCGATCGCCTCCAGGATCGCGGCCTCCGTCTTGGCGTCGACCGCGGAGAGCGGGTCGTCGAGCACGAGCACGGGCGAGTCGCGCAGGAGCGCCCGCGCCAGGGCGATGCGCTGGCGCTGCCCGCCCGAGAGCTGCACGCCGCGCTCCCCCACCACGGTGTCGAACCCGTCGGGCAGCCGCTCGATGTCGTCGTAGACGGCCGCCTGCTTCGCGGCGTCCCGGATGGCGGCCTCCGCCTCCGGGGTGTCGGCGTCGTCCAGGGAGTAGCCGATGTTCTTGGCGACCGTGGTCGAGAACAGGAAGGCGTCCTGCTGGGCGTAGCCGATGCTGCCGCGCACGCGTGAGAGGTCGAGGCTGCACACGTCGTCCCCGTCGAGGAACACGGCCCCGCGCGGCGTGGGCATGAGCCGAGAGAGCAGCGTCGCGATGGTGCTCTTGCCGGAGCCGGTGCGACCGACGAGCGCGAGCGACGACCCCGCCGGGACCTCGAAGGAGACTCGCCGCAGCACCTCCTTCGTGCCCTGGTAGGCGAAGGAGAGATCGCGGACCTCGACGGAGCCCTTCACGGGCTCGTCGCGCCGCAGCGCGCCGCTCTTGATGTCGGGCTCGGCGTCGAAGACGGCCTTGAGGCGCTCGTACCCGGCCCGCCCGCGCTGCACGATGGCCGACACGAACCCGAGGGCCAGGAGCGGCCAAGTCAGGCGCAGGAGCGCGAGCCAGAACGAGACGAAATCACCGGGGGAGATCGCCTGATCCTGCAGGAGGACGCCGCCGTACCAGAACACGACGAGGATCCCGAGCGCGCTGATGGTCCCCATGACCGGCCCCATCGAGCCACGCACGCGGGCGAGGCCGAGGCCCTTGTCCAGGTAGTCGAGGCTGCGCTCCTCGAAGGCGGCGAGCTCGCTGGGACCGAGGCCAAACGCGCGAACCACGCGCACCCCCGCGAGGCTCGCGAGGACGCGGTCGCTCATCGACCCGATCGCCTCCTGGTTCTGGCGTGTCCGGACGAAGATGCGCGTGGAGAACGACTTGGTGGCGAGCCAGAGGAACGGGAGCGTGACGAAGCTCGCCAGGGTGAGCCGTACCGAGATCGTCGACATGACGTACAGGGCGCTCGTCAGCGACAACAAGCTGGAGACGACGTTCAGCACGCCGAAGCCGAGCAGGAGCCGCACCTGCCCGAGGTCGTTCGTGGCGCGGCTCATGATGTCGCCCGTCGGCATCGTGCGAAAGAACGACGGGCCGAGCCGCTGGAGCCTATCGAGGAGCACGGCGCGGAGCTCGTATTCGACGTTCCTGCCGGCCGTGAACACGGCGACCCGCGAGAGCACGCGGACGACGGCGGCCGCGATGCTGACCGCGAAGATGTAGATCGCAGCGGTTCGCGCGTCCTCCGCGCGCATGGAGTTCGCCGCGTCGACGGCGTCGCGCACGAAGAAGTCGCGACGCGCCATGAGGTACTGCTGGACGGCGACGAGGACCGCGCCGCCTGCGTACATCGGCGCTTTGTCCGTCAGCTGGCCGCGCAGCGTGATCGGATAGCTGGCGATACGCGAGGTCATGAGCCGGGGTGCGAAGACACGGGCGAGCCGGAGAGCCGGCTGGGGGGGGTATCGAGCTCGATCTCGATCTCGAGCACGGAAGGACCGGCGTCCACCGAGCTCGTGTCGACGACGACCGCGTCGGGAGAGACCGAGCGCCGCACGATCCCCTCGATCACGCCGAGGTACCACGAACGGAGGAGCGGAGAGAGGACGCCCACGTCCTCCACGCGGATGGTCCCGAGCTCGGGCGTCGACTTGACGACTGTCCAGATGCCGAAGCTGAGGAACCGCGAGACGATCGTCACGCACCGACGCAACACGTCCGGCAGGCTACCCGGCAACACGAGCGTCTTCACGAACGGCGCGAGCTCACGGTCGACGGCCACCCGACCGAAATCCTGGAAGGTCGCGGCGTCGATCCCGAGCACGCGTGACGCGATCTCCAGGTAGATGCGGACCGCGTCGATGTCGTGCGCCTCGAGAGCGCTCGGGCGTCCGCGGCGGAGCTCGTCCGCGTGTGCGTCCGGGAGCAACGCGACGACGCGCTCGCGGCCGTCGTCACCGAAGCGCCGCTCGACCTCCGCGTCGATCGCGAGCAGCACGGGCCCGCGCGCGATGCGACGGAGGCGGTCGAGCTCGGGCGGCGGTGACCGCCGCGTGGGGACGGGCGCGGAGGCCGGAGCGACGCCCACCTCGTAGCCGCGACCAGGCGGTCGGTTCGACCGCCGGGCGCGGGGCTCAGGGTCGCGCTTGGAGTCGGAGTCGGACATCCGGAGGGGAATGCTTATCCAAGTGGCGGGCAATAGCCAGCGGCGTGTGAGCGAGCCGGGTCAGGAGCGCAGCTCGAGCAGGCGACGCGCGATCTCGGCGAAGCCCCTGCCCATCTCGGACGGCGAGACGAACATCGGGGGGACGGGCAGCTTGGAGAGGTGGGCGCGCACGTTGGCCACGCCGAACGTGAGCCCGAAGGCGGCGAACGCGGGCGCGTCGTTGCCGCTGTCGCCGACGAACGCCGCATTCGGGACGATGCCCGCCGCATCGAAGCCGAGGCGTCGAACCAGAGCGGCGAACCCGGTCGCCTTGTCGGAGGTGTCGAACGTGAGGTGCACGTGCACGCTCGAGGCGAACGTGCGGGCGCCGAGAGACGAGGCCAGCGCGCGCGCGGCCTCGACCGTGTCCACCGGCACCCGGCGGTGCTCTCCGATGTCGAGCGAGACGTCCGTGCGACGAGCCCAGTTGTCGTCCGCGAGATCGATCTCGGGGAAGCGCTCGCGCACCTTCGCAGCGATCGCCAGGAGCTCCGCCCGGCGCGCGACCCGCTGCTCGTCCGGCGTGTCGTCGGAGACGCGGACGCGACCGGTCTCGTCGCGCGTCCACGCGACCGCGCCGTTTTCGGCGATCGCCGCGGTGACCGGCCACTGCCGCGCGACGACCTCCGCGAACCCGGACGGACGCCCGGTGGCCGCGACCAGCCGGACCCCGCCGGCTGCGAGCGCGTGGAGCGCGGCGAACGCCTCGAGGCCGAGCCGCCCGTGATCGAGCAGCGTGTCGTCGAGGTCGAACGCGAGCCACTCGACCGAGCGCGCCTGTTCGGCCGAGAGCTCGGAGAGCGCGCGGAGCGTCACGCGATCGGCTCCACCCGCGCGATCACGCTCTTCAGGTAGAGCCCCTCGGGGAACGCCGCCGGGACCGGGTGATCGGCTGCTTGCACGTGGCGCTCGAGGACGAGCGCGCCGAGGTTCGCGTCCCGCGCCCCGATCGCGAGCGCGCGGACCAGATCCTCGTGGGAGATGACGCCGGAGCACGACGACAGGACGAGCAGCCCGCCGGGCTTCGTCGCCGCGCAGGCCGAGCGCGCGAGCCGGCGGTAGGCGACGAGCGCCGCGTCTCGTTTGCCGCGAGACGGCGCGAGCTTCGGGGGATCGCAGAGCACGAGATCGTAGCCGCCCTCGTTCGCCGCGTGCTCCAGGGCAGCCATCGCGTCGCCTCGTCGGATCTCCACGCGGTCGACCAGGCCGTTGCGGCGCGCGGTCTCGGCGGCGACCTCCGCCACGAGCGCGCTCTCGTCGACCGAGACGACGTGTTTGGCGCCGCCCCTCGCCGCGGCGAGCGCAAACGAGCCGATGAAGGAGTAGGCGTCGAGCACGGTGCGGCCGTCCGCCAGGGCCTCGACGCGCCCGCGCAGCGCTCGCTGATCGAGGTAGTAGCCGGTCTTCTGACCGAGCGTGAGCGGCACCTCGAACGAGAAGCCGCGCTCGCGGAATCGGAGGGCGTCCACCGTGGCGTCGCCGCGAACGACGCCGCGACCGACCTCGACGCCCTCGATGCGCGCGGCGATCTCCCCGGTGCGATCGAGGATCGCGCGCGGCGAGAGCGCCTCTTCGATCGCCGCGTAGACGATGCCCTCGCGCCGAGCGATGCCCACCGTGTTGAGCTGCACGCTGACGACGTCGCCGAGGACGTCGACGATCAGCCCCGGCAACCCGTCTCCTTCGCCGTGGATGAGTCGGTAAGCGTCGGTGTCCGACGCCGGAAGACCGAGCTCGCGGCGCAACTCGATCGCGCGGGCGAAACGCTCGCGCACGAGCGCGCCGTCGATCGGTCGGTCCGAACGGGTGAACAGGCGGACCGGGATCGCCGACTTCGGGCTGTAGAGGCCGCGCCCGAGGAAGCGGCCTTGTGGATCGAAGACGCTGACCTCGTCTCCGGCCAGGGCTCCACCCTCCACTCGGCCGACGGCCTGCTGGAAAACCCACGGATGCCCGGTGTGCACGGGCCTCACGTGGCCTGGTTTGAGGACGACCCTTGCCATGGGGGGTGTGAACCATAGCTCACACTCCGCGTGAGCCGTGCCGAAAAGCCCTCGCAGGAGGGACGTGTGGGGTGGCACTTCGGTTGCTACGATGCCGCAAGGACCGGGTGGTCCATTCTTTCAACCCCGCCTCCGCGGGGCCCAAGGAGTCCGAAGATGCGCCGCTGGTGGGTTCTCCCTAGCCTCCTCGTCCCGCTCTCGATCGCGAACGTCGCGCACGCCGACGACGACTGCCCGCCCGGGTCGTGGTTCTGCGAGGAGGTCGACGTCCCGAAGCCGGAGATCGACGAGCCCGAGGACGAGCCTGCCGCGGAGCCGGGCGACGTGGCCGAGCCGGCCCCGGCCGAGACTCCGAAGAAGAAAAAGAAGAAGAACAAGAAGAAGAAGACCAAGCGGGTCGAGGTCGAAGGTGACGGCGACACCGTCGTCGTGGTGGACGACGACACCGACAAGGTCGTTGTCATCGAGAAAACGAAGCCGGCGCCTCCGCCCGCTCCGAAGCCCGCGAAGAAGCGCCGCAAGTGGTCCGAGCGGTTCGGCCTCAACCTGCGCCTCGAGGGCGCGGCGTTCCCCTCGGCAGAAGGCGTCCACGACGACGTCGGCATGGGCGGCGTGGGCGCCAGCTTCCGCTGGCGGCCGAGCCCCTACTTCGCGTTCGATCTCGGCACCGACGTCCTCGGCGGCACCGACTACAACGGCCACGACCGCGTCGAGGTCGCAGGCGCGCTCTCCGGCATCGTCTACTTCAACCCGCAGCACCGGGTTCAGGTCTACGGCATTGGCGGCGTCAACCTCTCGCACGCCTGGATCGACTCGTCGGACGACTACTATTACGACCCCTACTACGACGACTATTTCTACGAGAGCCGGAGCGACACCGAACACGACTACATCGGCGGACACGGCGGCTTGGGCGTGGAGTTCCGCATCGCGCGACACTTCGCCCTCCACCTCGACGCGCTGGCCCTGATCCGGCACAAGGTGGACGACAGCCCGCCCGAGTTCACGGACGGCGCAGGCAACTCGACGGACACGTCCGGCGCCGGCCTCTTCCGGGCCGGTGTCATCTTCTGGTGGTGACGGCCGGGCGCTACTTGCGCTCGATCGATCTCACGAAGGCGACGATCACCATCGCTTCTTCGACCGACAAACCAGGTCGACCCAGCGAGAGGTCCACGCCACCGGCCACGTAGCTGCAGAAGTCGGAGTCACCGAGCTTCTTGCACACCGCGAGGTCGACGTGCGTGTCGGAGAGCTGCGGCGCACCGTCGCGGCTCTTCTTGCCGAGGACGCGTGATCGCTTGACGACTGCGCTGTCGTCTTCGAACACGATCTCTTGGGGCACCGCGCCGAGCCGCATGTCGTCGAGGAGGCGCTTCCGGTCGTGCGCCGCCCCCTTGCCGAGCTCCGCCACCGCGATGTCGACCCCCGACTTCGTCTTGGTCGACATGCTCCAGATCTGCGAGCCCCACCGCGCCGCGGCGTCCTGCGTCATCGCCGGCGCGTCTTCCACCAGGGATGGAGCGCGCCGGAACGAGATCTTCATCGGAGCGAACGCCACCTCCGGCCAGGTCGCGCTCGAGGGGAGCGTGGGTCGCGGCGCGGTCTCCACCGGCGCCGGCGCCGGCGAGCTCGCGGGAGGCGGCGGCGCGGCGGCGCTGCTCTTCGTCGGCTCGGCCTTCGTGCCGCAGGCCACGAGGGCGAGGCCGAAAAAAGCAAACAGCTTCGTCATTTTGATTCGTGCCTCTTCTCGGCCACGGCCCGCATGCTCTCGATCAACGCGACCGCGCACCCAGGGAAGATGCCGTACCGTATCTCGGGGTGATGGCGGAGGAAGTACTTCGCGAGCCAACCGAGGGAGTCGGGCTCGAAGGTGATGCCCGCGTGGACCTGCGTGACGCCGTCCTCGAGGGCCTCCAGGTCGTAGCGCAAGACGAGCCGGTCCGGCTCGCCGGCGACGTGTGTGAGCTCGATGCTCTTGCCTGCCTCCCGGGTGACGTCCGCCGTGAACGAGAACCCGACCGAAAAGAGGCTCATGCCGAACCGGAGCTTCACCACCACCCGGTCGCCCTTCAGCTCGACCTTCTCCAACATGGGGACCCGGCCGGGGTAGCTCTTCACGTCCGACACGACCGACCAGACCCGATCGACGGGAGCATGAACGACGTGGGCCGCGACCGCGGCCAGCGGGCGGCCAGTCTCGTCACGGCGAACGGCGACGAGGGGACCAGGAGCAGAGCGGAGCGCGTCCGTTGGAAAGCGCAGATCCGTCAGGAGCACAGCCATCGTAGATGGCTCAGTATCCGACATCCGTGCCTCGGTGGGCGAGCGCCATGCCCGGATCTGTCTCACCATTTTCGCGTTGACCCCACCGGCGCGGGCGCGGGTGTGGGCACGGCGGCTGCAACGAGACTGGGCAAGGCGTTCGACTCGCGGGAACAGGAACCAGACGCAAGAGAGCCGTCGCGCGGAGCCTTCGGGCACACGCAACGAGTCTCGAGCGACGGGACCTCACCCCCCGTGGGCCGGCGCCCTTTTTTCATTTGTGCGCCGAGCACGCCGGCGAAGCGCGAGCAGCCCGAGCAACGCGACCGGCCAGTCGGCCGTGGCTTGGCCGGGCTCCGCCGCCGAGCAGCTGATCTTGAGCGGCACACACGCGTCCTCCTCGCCTTCCGGGGGAGGCGAGCTCGAGGACTGGCCACCGCCGCCGTCGGGAGCGGGAGCGGCGCCGGCGCCGCCACCGCCGGCAGCGTCACCGCCGGCTCCTCCGTCACCGCTCACGTGGCCGCCCTCACCCGGCTCGGGGCCAGGATCGCTGCCGCCGCACGCAGGACAAGGACCGTCGCCTTCCACGATCGGACCGATGAACTCGGCGTAGACGTCCGCGACTCGCCGGTAGGTCGCGACGTATTGGCAGTTCGCGTCGGCTGTCGACGCGACCCCGACGACACGGACCGCGCCGCTCACGACGCCGTACGCGGGCCCTCCGGAGTCGCCGAAACACGCCGTCTTCCCGGTGGAGGCGTCGAAGCGCAGGTACGCGGGGCCTTCGGAGGCGATGGTGACCGCGACCTGGTGCCGAACGGACTGGGTGGGGCTCCCGTTCGACTCCCCGGCGTACGTGCGGCCGTAGCCCGAGAGCACGACCGGATCACCCACGCCGAGCCCGTCTTCCGCGCTCGCGGCCGGCACGACCGGGGTGGATGCCGTCGCTCCCGTGAACGTCACGACGGCGAAGTCGTCTGTGTAGACAGAATCGTCATAATCCGGGTGGGCCTGCCAGCTCACCGGGGTGTACGACGCGCGGCAACGCGCAGGGTCGCCCCAGCCGGCGCAGTCTCGCCAGTCCACCGCCTCGTAGACGTGATCGATCACGCCCTGGACGCAGTGGGCTGCCGTGAGCACGTGTCCGACGTCTCCCTGCTTCGCGATGATCGTCCCGCTGCAGAGCCCCTTGCCTCCGTCCGGCATGGTGAAGAGCAGGGCGACCGTCGCGTGATGTTCGGTGTCGACGGTTCCGCCGATGATGGCCTGATCGGACGTCCCGACGACCTCGGCCGCGTCGGAAGCGCCCTCGGACGGGCAGAGCTGGAGCTCACAGCCGGCGAGCGACGCTGCGGCGAGCGCGAGGAGGAGGAGAGAGACGGTCCGGGGTCGTTCGGCCACCCGAACAGGACGGCACGTTCGGCTCCGAGGCTAAGGCCCGGGTGTCAGGAACGGATCTTCCGAGCAGCGGCTGCCAGGGTCAGCTCCGCCGGGATCTCGATGGACGGAGCGTTCTCGAGCTTCGTGACGAGGCAACGCGAAGCGCCGCCGGCCTTCTCGCAGAGCTCCGGCATCGACAGCGACACGACCTTCATTCCGGCCTTCTCCATGGCCCGCTTGACCCGGTCGGGCACGATGCTCGGGCACAAGATGGTGTCGCCGATGGGCAGGCCGTTGGTCGCGTACATCTTGATCTCCTCCTCGGAGACGAGGTGCATGCGGTCTTTCCCGAAGCGGGCCTCGAGCATCGCGACGGAGTCGTCCTCGAGCACGTCGGCGCACACGAAGATCGTGTCCGCGTGCTCCAGCGGGACGAGCGCCATGTTGCCGTGGAACGCCGGCTCCCGAACCTCGAGCTCGAGCACCTCCCCGGGGAAGTGCTGGCGAGCCGCCTGCTCCCCCACCCGGTCGGTGCGGCCGCCCCAGAAGAGCATCGTCGTTCCGTCGAAGGTCGCGACGTCCCCTTGGCCTTCCCAGATGCCCACACCCAGGTCGATCACCTCGAAGCCGAGCCGCTCGAAGAACGGCCCCCAGAGCGTCTTCTCCTGGCGCCGGTGCTCCGGCTTCATCCGCGGGAGCAAGAAGCGAGGCTTGGCCCCTGGCTGGAGGGGAGGGAGCGGGTGTCCGGCTTCCGCGGCGTACGGCAGGCCCGACATGGAGGCGTCGGGGGGCTCGAGCACCACGACCGTTCCGCCGAGCGACTCGATCTGCTCGGCGAGCGTGAGCCATTCGAGGCGCGCCTTGGCGGCGTCAACCGGCTCCGCGACGCGGCTGCGGAAATTGGCGCGCCCGCGGAGCGCCCACCCCGCGTGTGGCGGAGACATGAAGTAGAGGTCCATCCCGGAGGGGACTCTACCCTACACGGCTCGCCGGTTGCACTCGTTGCGACGACCTCGACGAGGCCCCCGAGGCAACACTTTCATCGTCGAGAATCCCGACGAAATCGGCGACGCTGGCCCGATGCTCGGCGCCAGGCAGGCGGAGGCGGCTCGGGGGACCCCGCGGGGTCGCTGGCCATGAACGCTCCGAGCTCCCCACGACAATCGAGCTTTCGTCCGCCCCGGCAACCCTTCGTTGGGTGGCCGGTGCAGGTGATCGATCCGCGCCTCGGCTACGTGTGGTTCGCCGAGCCCAACGTGTTCGTCAACCAGGCGCACGTCGTCCGCGCAGACGAGGCAGCGGCGAACGCCGTGCACGACTGGGTCGATCGCGCCCTCGCGGCGAGGGGCGAGACGATCTCGCGCGCCGGCGGCCTCGTGGTCGTACACGACTGGCGAGCGCTGGAAGCCTACGACGCCTCCGCGCGGCGCGTCTTCATCCAGCGCATGCGCGCGCGAGCCCCCGGTTACCTCAAGGCGGCCTACGCCATCGTCCCGAGCACGCCCCTCTTCCGAATGGCCATCCAGGCCGCAAACCTCGCCGCAGCGATCGGTATCGGAGGCACGATCGAGCTCGCCTCGGATCCCCGCGCGATCCTGGATCGGCTCGGCATCGCCCCACCCGCGGCCGGGTCGCCGTTCCCCGGAGAGGACTGAGGCCGAGATACCGTCAGGCGAGCGCGCTCCGAACCGGATCGCCGCCCTGCGCGAGCAGCGCATCGAGCTCGGCGCTGCGCTGGGCCATGCGCGCGTCGCGTCGCTTGCCCAGCTCGAGCGCGGTCCTGAGGCCCTTGTCCCTCACGGCGCCGATCGAGACCCGGAGCTTGGTGGCCTTGAAGAAGTGCTGGCCGTACCGGCGCAGTTGGCGCGGATCGATCGCAAAACCGAGCCCCGGCCGCGTGGGGAGCGGCAGGCGGCCGTCGTGATGAACGAAGGGCTCCTCGAGGAGACCGTCTCGGAGCTCGGGCACCCACGGCGCGTCGTCGGGGTACTCCAGGTGCGACTCCGCGCGCCAGGGCGAGGCCGCGTAGAGCTGGAGGTTCACCGCGAAGCCGATGCCGTTACTCCAGGTATGTGGCGTGTAACGCTGCCCCGCCGCCTTCACCTTCTGGATGATCTTCCAGGTCTCGGCGATGCCGCCGGTGAAGATCGCGTCGGGCTGGTAGACGTCGTAGCAGCCCTTCTCCAGCATCACCTCGAACTCGGGCAGGCCCTGGCTGTTCAGCTCTCCGCCGGTGAGGTCGATCTCGGTCGCGGCGCGGAGCCGGGCGATGCCGTCGTAGTCGTCCATCGCCAGCGGCTCCTCCACCCATTCGAAGCCGAGCTGGTGCATCTCGCCGCAGAAGCGGTGCGCGCGGTCGTAGTCCCAGAGCGGCGCGTCGCTGACCACCGCGACCCGCCACGCCTGGTTCGCGTCGACCCCGAGCTTCACCCGATCTCCCACGAGCCGGCGCGCCTCACGCATCGGGGTGACGTCGTCATCCAATGTCGCGCCGTGCACCCGCAGCTTCACCGTGTCGAAGCCCTGGCGCAGCGACTCCTCGATGTAGCGCGCGTGCTCGGCGCCGGAGCGAAGCTGCCCGCTCGAGCGGTAGAGCTTCACGTCCCCGCTGGTGGAGGCGCTCGGCTCGAGGAGGCGCCACACCGGGAGGTTGCGCGCCTTGCCCAAGACGTCCCAGCACGCCGCCTCGATCCAGCCGAGCCGGAGGCCGAGGTAGCTCATCTCGCGCAGGCGCTGGCGGATCCCGGCGAGGTCGTCGGCGCGCTCGCCGAGGAGGTAGGGACCGAGAAGGCTGCCCAGGCCTTGCCGTTCGTGGCCCATCGCGGCGCCGGCGGAGTAGCCTTCGAGCCCGCTCGCGGTGCGCAGGCGGATCAGCGTGAAGCGGTTCTCGGTCTGCGGAAGACCGGGGATCCACGAAGGATAGAACGCGCCGCGGAGGGGGACGGCGACGTGCCAGAGATCGATCTGGGTGATCCGCATCGCGCCTATCTAGCGCGGGCCGAGCCAGGGCAGCACGAGAACCTCACGGCGCCGGGCGAGGAGCCTCGGCGGGTCCTGCCGCAACGTCGTCGACGAGGTGCGAAGTGCCCACGCGGAGCGAGAAGGCGCCCGCGTCGATCTCGTCGGCTCGCGTCTCCTCCTCCACCTGCGAGAGGAGGACGAAGGCTCCCTGCAAGCGCTCGCGCGTGACATCGAGCACCACGTAACCGCGCTTCGCGACGTCGACGAAGGAGAGGTAGGGGTTGTTGTCGCGGATCTCGGGGCCGAAGTCAGCCCAGAAGTCCCCCAGCCCCGGAGATGTGATCCCCGGAACGACGAGCTCCACCCCGATTGACCCGGCACCCGTGGCCTCGTCGAAGGTCACCCCTGCGGGGACGAGGTTTCCTGCCCACGACGTGTGGATGTCGCCGGTCAGCACGACGAACCCGCTCACCGGCGTCGACGTGACGAGGGAATAGAGGCGCTCCCGAGCCGGGACGTAGCCGTCCCACTGGTCGGTGTTCGTGAGGCTCAGCACAGGCAACGGCATCATCATCACCTGCTGTCCGAGCACCTTGAAGATCGCCTGCGACGACGTGAGGCCCTCGGCGAGCCACGTCTCCTGGTCCTGTCCGAGGAGCGTGCGCGCTTCGTCCACGATGGCAGGGTCGTCCTTGTCGATCGCCTGCTCGTCGCGTCCCCAGAGCCGTGTGTCGAGCATGAAGAGGTCGACGAGATCGCCGAAGGTGAACCGCCGGTAGATCTTCGTCGGGTCGGCGGCGCGGATGGGCATCCACTCCGAGTAGGCGCGCGCCGCCGCGGCCTTCCTGTCCGCAAACACACCTTCCGTCGCGGGGTCGTGGTTCTCCGCGCCGTCCTTCCAGGCGTTGTTGGCGAGCTCGTGGTCGTCCCAGACCGCGATGAACGGGTGCTGGCGGTGGACCTCCGCGAGATCGGGATCGGCGCGGTGGTGAGCGTAACGCCTGCGATAGTCCTCGAGCGTGACGGTTTCGTGTGGCGGGTCGAGCTCACGAACGTCCCCGTACTCCCCGTCTCCGTACTCGTAGATGTAGTCACCGAGATGGATGACCGCGTCGAGGTCGAGACGCTCCGCGATGCTTCGATACCCGTGGTAGTACCCGTGGCCGTAGCTCGCGCAGGACACCACCGCGAACCGCAGCCTCGACGGGCTGCCCACGGGGATGGTGCGCGTTCGGCCGATGGGGGAGGGCTCTTCCAGCGCCGTGAACCGGTAGTAATAGGTCGTCGCAGGGCTGAGCCCGGTCACGTCGACCTTCACCGTGAAGTCGACCTCCGCGCTGGTGGTCACCGTCCCGGACGCGACGACGGCGCCCAGCTCCGGATCGGTCGCGATCTCCCAGGCGACCTCGATCGAGTCATTTCCTTCGGCGGTGACCCGAGTCCACAGGATGACCGCGTCCGCGAGCGGATCGCCGCTGGCGACGCCGTGGAGGAAGACACTCGGCTCTTCCGGCGGCGTCGTCTCGTCGTCGCCGCAGCCGGCGAGCGGACCGAGGGCCACCATCGCGGCGTGTCCGAGGAACCGGCGGCGTGAGCCGGGCAGTCGCGGGAGAAGCATGTCGCTGCTTTTGCCGACGCGGAGCGAGCGTCAAGGCCCGCCCCGTGGGGGCCTCGAGATCGCAACCGTTGCGTCACCGCCCGTTCACTCGCGACCGGACGTACCGAAGTGGACCGGGACGACCGGGCGCGAGACGATACGGCATCGACGTGCGCAGGCGAGACGGTCTGTTCAACAGGGGCGCGAGGGGCCTCCTCGCTGCCGTGTTCGTCGTCGTGCTCGCGATCCTGCTCGTCGTCGAGCAGGCCGGCCGGGTGCTCTCGAGCCCCGAGAAGCTCGAGCGCATCCTCGCCGAGGGCGGGCTCGTCGACCACCTCTACGACGCGGTCCTCCCCGCGGCGTTGGCCGACGCGACCGCCGCCGGCATCCCCCTGTTCTCCGGCCCGGATGCGCCTCGGTTGACGGTCGACGCGTCCGACCACCGCGCGGTCGTGGCGGCGCTCGCCACGGTCGTGTCCCCCGACGAGCTCGAGCACGATCTCGCGGGTGCGCTCGCCACGGCCGGGGCCTACGTCACCGGCCGGCGCGACGACCTCGTGTTCGACGTGGCCCTCGGTGACCGTGCAAAGAAGCTGCCGACCGCCGCGATCGCGCTCGCCGACGCCGTTCGGCTGGAGGATCGCCTCGCGACCGACGCCGTGCTTCCGCGCGTCGACGCGCTGGCGCGCTCCGTCGTCGCGGACGCGACGGGTTTCGTGCTCTCGGACGAGGAGATCCAGGTGATCGCGCACGAGCTCGTCCCCCGGGTATGGCTCCGCGCCCGGCTCGTCGAGGTCGCGGAAGGAGTCGGTCGATACCTGACAGGCGACGACGAGGGTCTGCCTGTCCACGTCGACCTGCGCGGGAGCGTGGATCACGCCGCGACGGCGCTGCACGATCACCTCTGGCTCCGACAGAGACCACGACGCGTGTTCCGAGACCGCTTCCTCGATCCGTACCTGGAAGACCACTTCGCCGCGCTCGAGCTACCGGCGGGCGTTCGCCTCTCGCGCCCCGCGCTTCGAGCAGTCGTCATGCGCAGCATGCCGCGGCGGTGGACGATGGAGACCACACGCGCCGTGCTCGCCGTCTTCACGGACTACATCGAGGGGCGTCGCGACGACGTCGCCGTCGAGATCTCCCTCGCGGGCCGAAAGCCGCAGCTCGCGCTGGCGCTGGCCGACGCCTGGCTCGAAGAGCTGCTCCGAGGGCTGCCAGTCTGTGAGCCCGTCGAGGTACCCAAGGCGGCCTTGGCCCTCGCCGCGCCTGCCAGGCCGAGCTGCGCGCCAGCGCATGACGGCGTCATCTGGGCGCTCATCCGCGCGCGCGCGCGCGGCCGCGCCGAGCCCATGGTGGGCTCGCTCCCCGACTCGATACGCCTCTCGGACGCCGAGACGCGCGCTCGGCTCGGCGCGCCCGCGTCCGCCGCCTTGGATGCGGCCCGAGCGCGGATCGGCGCCGGGGTGGTCATCGACCAAGCCGCGCTGACGAACATCGCCGGCGGTCCTGGATCGACCGGAGCGACCCTGCTCGCGCTCCTCCGTGGCCGGCCGCCGTTCGACGAGCCGCCTCGCCCGCTCCGGCTCGCGCGCACCGCTTTCGGCTGGCGGTGGCTCGCCTACGCCCTGACGATCGCGGCGCTCGCCACACACGTCGGGCTCTTGCGGTCCGGCGCCCGCGCTCGACTGGAGCGCTGCGCCGCGCTCACGGTCGGCGCGCTCTCTCTCGCTCTCGCGATCCCGGGGCTCACGCTGCTGTTCCTGCCGGGTCGCCTCGATCTGACGGGCGCGCTCCAGGCGCAGCCGCAGCTCTCGTCCGCGCTCTCGGAGCCGGCGGTCCGGGCCGCGCTCCGATCGACCGGGGTCGCGTTCTGGATCGACGGCGCGTCGATCCTCGGGGCACCGCTCGCCGTCCTCTCCTTCGCGCTCCTGGCCTCGCGCCTCGCCGGCTGGTTGGACCGACGTATCAATCGAAGGAGCAGCCAGACGTCGCGCACTGTTCGCTGATGCAACTTCCGCCCGGGCACAACACGCAGCCGGTGACGCCTTCCTTGCAATCGACGATGCAGGAGGAACCGCCGCAGTCGACATCGGCCTGCCCGGAGCCATCACCACCGACGGCGCAGTTGCCTGCGTAACACTCCCCGCCGTCACATTCTGCGCCGCAGACCGTGCCGAAGCAGCTCAGCCCACAGGGCGGCGAGGGGCAGTCGCGCGGAGAACGAAGACAGCGAGCGGCGGGGGGGCGAGAGCGTCATGGGCTCACCGGGCTCGTCAGGCTTGGGGCGCGCGAGGCTCCCAGCCGTCCGGCGCGTCTTGCACGAGCACGAACGGCTGCACGACGATCGCGATCCACCGCCGCCCTTCCTCGGCCTCCCACGCCTCGCGCTCCGAGCGCGAGGGCTTCCGGAGCTGCGCCGCCTCGATCCACTTCGTCACGAGCGTGACGTCGTCGGTTGCGACCGCGACACCACAATCGACGAGGTCGAGATCGGCTCGGACGATGAACACCCCGTCCCGATCGAGGTGGGCCTTGAGATCGCTGAAATAGACCGGGCCGAGCCGCTTCGTCAGGGACGCGCGGATGGCATCGGGCATCGGGATGGGGCCGCTCATCGGAGCCAGAGCCTAGCAGGCGGCTGCTGCCCCGACGACGATCAGCCGCGCGCGCCTCGCAAACCTTGCGTCGCTTCTGGCAGCCGCTGCGATGGTCCCGCGCCCGCGGCCGCCGCCCCGAACCGTCGGGGATGGCACGGGACGTGATAGCCACGGCACGAAGGCCACCATTGAAGAAGCTCGATCCTGAAAAGTCCTCCCTCCCGGTGAGGACCATCGCGATCGGCGCGGTGGTCGCGTCGCTGCTCGCCCTGCTCTCCCTCGGGTGGCGCAACGTCTCCACGATCGACGCCCTCTCCGAGAGCAACGAGGCCGTCGTGCGGACACACGAAGCGATCTCACACATCGAGAAGACGAGCGCCCTGATCCAGCGCGCGGCGGCGGAGCGGCGGAGCTTCACGTTGAGCGGCGAGGAGGAGCACTACCAGGCGTTCCTCCGGTCCATCGACGAGATCCCCGTGGAGCTCGACAGGGTTCGCGCGTTGCTCGTCGAGCCGCGCCAAATCGAGAAGCTCGACGTCCTCGAGCGCGAGACGCTCGAGGGGATCGCGACGGTTCGCGCCATGGCCGAGCGGACCAAGACCGAAGGCTTCGAGCTCGAGCGTGAGAAGCGGGCGGTCACCGTCGCGCACGCAGCGCTGGCGCACGTCCAGGCAGGGCTCGACGACCTCGTCGCCCACGAGAGCCGTTTGCTCGCCGAACGACGCGAGGCAGCGGTCGCGCGAGCGAACGCGAGCCGCAGCGAGACGTGGCAAGCCAGCGCCGCGTCGCTCACGATGTTCCTGATCGCAGTCTTCGCCTTGCGGCGCGAGGCGAGGAGACGCCGCCGAGTCGAGTCGTCGTTCCGGAGCCTGGTCGACCACGCCTCCGAGGGGATCTTCGTCGCCGACGCCCAGGGCCGTTGCACGGAGGTCAACGCCGCCGGCTGCAAGCTCCTCGGGATGGGAAAACGGGAGCTCCTCGGCCGGGCGGTGGCCGACCTCATCACCGCCGAGGACCTCCCGCGGCTCACGCGGGCTCGAGAGCGCGTCTACGTAGGCGAAACGGAGCAAGCCCGCTGGACGCTGCTCCACAAGGACGGCACGCCCATCCCCGTCGACATCGTGGCGAACGTCCTCCCCGACGGCCGCTTGCTCGCGTTCGTCGGGGACGCGCGCCCCGCCATCGAGGCCGCCGCGAAGCTCCGCGCGAAGGAGCAGGAGTCTGCGGAGCGCGTCGAGCGCGTGCTGGCGGCCGCGCCCGACGCGATGCTCGTCGTCGACGAGCGCGGCCGGGTCGTGCAGGCAAACGATCAGGCCGTCAAGCTGTTCGGTCACTCGATGGAGGAGCTGCTCGCGATCGACGTCGAGGCGCTCATACCCGAGCAGTTTCGGGCCACTCACCGCGACCGTCGCGGCCACTTCCGGACCACGCCCGTGGCGCGACCGATGGGCGGAAGCAACGCGGCCCTGACGGCGCTACGCAAAGACGGGACGGAGTTCCCAGCCGACATTAGCCTGAGCCCGCTCCGGACCGGAGATGGACCGCTCGCGATCGCCTCCGTGCGAGACGCGACCGAGAGGCGCGAGCAAGAAGCCGCGCTCCGAAGGGCGATCGAGACCGCGGAGTCGGCGAACCGCGAGCTCGAGGCGTTTTCGTACAGCGTGGCCCACGATCTGCGGTCTCCGATCCGGGCGATGGACGCGTTCGCGCTCGCGACGATCGAGGACTTCGGCGCAGAGCTCCCCTCGGAGGCCCAGAGCAACCTGGAGCGCATCCGCGTGAACGCGCGGCGCATGGGAGAGCTGATCGACGACCTCCTCTCGCTCGCGCGGGTCAGCCGCGCCGGATTGGCTCAGCAGAGCCTCGATCTCGGTACGATCGCAAACGAGGTGATACGGAGTCTCGAACAGACAAACCCTTCCAGGCACGTCACCTTTCACGTGAGCGAGGAGATGCAGACGACTGGCGATCCGAGGCTGCTGCAGGTCCTCCTGGAGAACCTCCTCGGCAACGCCTGGAAGTTCACGAGCAAAAAAGACTTCGCCCACGTGGACGTCGGGGTGACGACCGAAGACGGCGAGCGGGTGTTCTTCGTCCGCGACGACGGCGCCGGCTTCGACATGCGATACGCCGGCAAGCTCTTCGGCGTTTTCCAGCGCCTGCACCGAGCCAGCGAGTTCGAGGGAACCGGGATCGGCCTCGCGACCGTCGACCGGATCGTGCGCAAACACGGGGGCAGAGTCTGGGCGAAGAGCGAAGAGGGGCGCGGCGCGACCTTCTTCTTCTCGCTCGGATCCGCTGCCGATTGACGTCAGGCCGGGCCCTCGTTCTTGCAGTTGGCGGTGCAACCGTCGCCGCCCACGGTGTTGCCGTCGTCACACTCCTCCATCTCGGAGGCCTGCTTGATGCCGTCGCCGCAGCGCGGCCCGAGCGTGCAGTCCGTGTTGCAGCCGCCGTAGCTGCCGTCGTTGTTCGCGCCCTCGTCGCACTGCTCGCCGAAGACGCTGTTCGTGGTGCCGTCGCCGCAGTAGGCGCCGAGCACGCAACCGGGCGCGCACCCGGGCGCGCCGGTGAAGCTGTAGGTCGCGAGGTTCACGCCCTCGTCGCACTCCTCCGGCGGGTCCTGCAGGACGTCGTCTCCGCAGCGAGGGCCCGGCGTGCAGTCCGGCATGCAGCCGCCGTAGCTGCCGTCGTTGACGCCGTCGTCGCACAGCTCGTTGCCGGCGACGATGCCGTCGCCACAGTCGGTCTCGCACACGCTCTTCGCGCTGACGAACCCGTTCAAGGTCAGGTTGAAGTTCGACGCGTCGGTGTGCCGCTCGGCGTGGAAGAGCGCCACCTCGTAGACGTTGCCAGCAACCAGGCCGAGCATGCTCGCCGTCGTCGTGTCGAGCGTGAAGGAGCCCGAGCGGCTCGGGTGAAGGCCGCCGAGATCGAGGGCCAAGCCGCCGTTGATGAAGACCCAGACGTCGTCGTCGCCAGAGAATGCCAGCTCCTCGTCGCCGTGGAACGTGAACCAGGTGCGGATCTCGGAGGTGAACGCGAAGTTGTGCCCGGCCGAGCTGCTCTCGTTGCCCAGCCCCACCCAGCCGATGCCGTCGAGCGGGAAGAAGCTGGCGTCGGGGAAGTAGTAGCTGCCGTCGGGCTGCTGGTTGAGCGTGAGCTGGGTGACGTGTTTGACGTTGATCCCAGGCACGTCGTTGTACCACTGGTCGAAGTTGGCCTGGGTGGTGGTCTGTTGACCGTACGGGCACGGGCCGAGGAGCGACGCCTCGCAGATGTCCGTGTACGCGGGCTTCTTGTCGGCCTGGAGCGTGGAGGCGACCAACCCGAGCGTGGCCTGGCTCCCGGAGAACGCCTCGAAGTCGGGGTGCTTCGTCGAGCCTCCTTGCGGGATGCCGATGAAATCGCGGAACGCGACAGGCACGACGAGCTGGGTCGGCAGCGGGCCCTGGACGTCGATGCAGCCGAAGCCCGCCTCGACCGTACACGTCGCCGAGCAGCCGTCGCCGTCGCTCGTGTTTCCGTCGTCGCACTCCTCCATGTCGCTGGGAAGGATGAGACCGTCTCCGCAGTTCGACGTGCACGGGCCGATGGAGCACGTCGGCTCGACCTGACAGAACGGGTTGCAGCCGTCTCCGATGTCGTCGTTGCCGTCGTCGCAGGGCTCGTCCCCCTCCTTGATGCCGTCGTTGCAGATCGTCAGGTGACACGGCGCGCCGGGGGCCCCGCAGGCCCAGCCCGGCTCGCGCTGGCAGGTGTCGGAGCAGCCGTCTCCCGACATCGGAACAGCATCGTCATCTTCGCACTCCTCGTTGCCGGCGATGATGCCGTCGCCGCAGAGGGCGGCGGTGCACGGGAAGCTCGGCACGTTGCACTGCCACCCGGGCTCGATCTCGCAGAGGTCGGAGCAGCCGTCGCCGGCCGTGACGTCCCCGTCATCACACTCCTCGGCGCCGGTGAGGAGCCCGTCGCCACACACCACCGTGGAGACGCAGAGCTGGCCGGGGGTGGGGCAGGCGAAGTCCGCCTCGACGGTCTTGCAGTCGGCCGAGCAGCCGTCGCCGGGCATGCTGTTGCCGTCATCGCAGACCTCCCCCGCCTGGATGAGCCCGTCGCCGCAGCCGGTCGTGTCGGGTCCGCCGCCGCCGCCGTCACCCGAGCCGCCGGAGCCGCCGCCGCCGGCGATCTGGATTCCCGTGCTCGAGCTCTGCGTGGTCGAAGCGTCGCCGCCGCCCTCACCCCCACCGCCCGTCTGACCGACCACCACCTCCGGGTCCCCGCAGCCGGCGAGAAGCAAGAGCGGGAGGAGGCGAGCAGACCTCGATCGGCGAACAAGCGGAAGCAGGGCCATCGTCATCCAAGCTACGGGCCCGTGAGCCAGCGGGTCAAGTGACACCGGATTCTTCCACAATCAACGGAACCACCAGCGAGCTCGCACCACGGCCTACATGTGGCGTGAGAGTTTGCGCGCCCCGAGCCGCACTGCTACTCGACCCTGTCGGTAGGCAGCGACAAGGGGTCGGTGCAGCAAGATGACATCCTCGCTTCCACGCTTCTTCTCGGCGCTCCTCGCGCTCGTCGCCCTGGCGCTCCCGGCCGGCCGCGCGCTCGCGGAGGATGACGGCGCCGAGACCAAGAAGGCCTCCGCCTTCGTCCCCGCCAAGCCGACCGAAGCCTCCCAGACGCAGAAGACCGTCGACGAACGGGGCGGGATCAACCCCTGCATGACGGAGGACCCGGGCAACGGGGTCTACGAGCCCTGGAACCGCGCGCCGACCGTCGGGCAGATGCTCATCCCGTCGCGAGGGGGCGTGACGAAGGACGGGAAGTTCGACGTCATCGTCCATTTTCACGGCCACGATCCGGCACGGAAAGAGTTCGTCCGCGTGATGGACGGCGTCGTCCTCGTCGGCATCACGCTCGGAATCGGCTCCGGCGTGTACGGCGAGACGTTCGCCGCACCCAACGCGTTCAAGGAGCTCATCGCGAGCGTGGAGGAGGAGGTCGCCAAGAAGCGGGGCCTGAAGAGCGCGAAGGCGCGCAAGATCGGGCTCTCGGCCTGGAGCGCGGGTTACGGCGCGGTCGAGCAGATCCTCCGGCAGGACTTCGGCAAGGAGCGTGTCGATTCCGTCATTCTCCTCGACGGTCTACACGCCGGCTACAATGGGGACGGCTCCCTCAACGACGGGCAGCTGACACCGTTCGTCGATTTCGCGAAGCGCGCGAAGGCCGGCAAGCGCTTCTTCTTCTTCAGCCACTCGTCCATCATCCCGCCGGGGTACGCATCCACCACCGAGACGGCGGGCTACATCGTCCACAAGCTCGGCGCGAAATACAAAACCGGCAAGTCGCGCAAGGACCGCTGGGGTCTCGAGCAGAACCACAAGTTCGACTCGGGCAACGTCCACATCCGCGGCTACGACGGCAACGACAAGATGGACCACTGCGCGCACATCGGGCTCCTGCGCGACGTGCTGAAGGTCCACATCAAGCCGCGCTGGAAGAGCCCGAAGGGCTTCGGGCCGAAGAAGACCGACGACGGCGAGAAGACCGCCAAGGGCGACAAGGCCGAGAAGAAGAAAAAGAAGAAGAAGGCGGCCGACCGCAAGACCGCCAAACGCGAGTGAGCGCGGGGCTCAGGCCCCGAGGCCTTGGCGGCGCATGAGCGCGTCCACGCTGGGCTCCCGGCCGCGGAACCGGCGGTAGAGAACCTCGGGGTCCTCGCTGTCTCCCTTGGAGAGGATCGAGGCGCGGAACGCCTCACCGACCTCGCGGCTGAACAGCCCTTCCTCCAGGAAGCGGCTGAAGGCGTCCGCCTCGAGCACCTCCGCCCATTTGTAGGAATAGTAGCCGGCGGCGTACCCGACCGGGCTCGCGAACAGGTGCGCGAAGCTCGTGATCATCGAGAAGCCGTCGGGGAGCTTGGCCGTGACGTGGCGCTGGAGCACCTCACGCGCGCGCGCGACCGGATCGCCCGCGGTCGGATCGAACCGCCGGTGCAGATCCAGATCCACCTCCGCGTATCCGAGCTGCTGCATCTGGGTGCTCGCAGCCCGGAAGGTCCGCGCCCTGCGGAGCTTGTCGAACAGCTCCTCCGGGATGACGGCGCCGCTCTGGTAGTGGCGCGCGATGAGATCGACCGCCGGGCGCTCCCACGTCCAGTTCTCCATGATCTGGCTCGGGAGCTCGACGAAGTCCCAGGCGACGCTGGTCCCGGCGAGGCGCCTGACGGGCACCCGGCTCAGGCACTGGTGCATGAGATGACCGAGCTCATGAAAGAGCGTCTCGACCTCGCGATGGCTGAGGAGCGCGGGCGTGTCGCCGACGGCGGGCGTGAAGTTCGCCGCGACCACCGCGGCGTGTGCGCCGGGCGGCGTCGCCGTGCGGAGCGGCGCCATCCACGCGCCCTGCACCTTGTTGTCGCGCGGGAAGAGGTCGAGATACACCGTGGCGAGGATCGCGCCCGCCTCGTCCAGCATGCGATAAGGCCGCACCGCAGGGTCCCAGGTGGGGATCTCGACCGGCTCGAAGCGCACGCCATAGAGCCGCGAGAGGATCTCGAACAGCCCGGCGAGCACGGTCTCCATCGGGAGGTAGGGCCGGAGCTTCTCCTCGTCGAAGTCGAACTGCGCGCGCCGCTGCTTCTCCGCGTAATAGGGCACGTCCCACGCGTCGAGCTGACGCCCGGCGAACGTCGAGAGCGCGGCCTTCTCCTTCTCGAAGGAGGACACGGTGCGGTCGCGGAGGTCGTCGACGAAGCGGTGGGCTCGCTCGCCCGTCTTCGCCATCCGGTCGGCCGTGGTGAAGTCCGAAAAATCCACGAAGCCGAGGAGCTTCGCCTTGCGCCGGCGGAGCTCGAGGATCTCGCGGATGAGGCCGGAGTTGTCGTGCTCGCCGCTCGACGCGCGGCTGGTGTGAGCCCGATAGAGCTCCTCCCGGAGCTTCTTGTCGTCGAGGTAGGTGAGCGCCGGGGTGAAGCTCGGCGCGTGGAGCGTGAAGCGGAACCCCTCTTTTCCTTTCTGCTTGGCGCTCTCGCGCGCAGCGAGCTTGGCGAGCTCCGGCAGGCCGGCCAGGCGCGACTCGTCTTCGATGACGAGCTCGTAAGCGTTCGTGGAGTCGAGGACGTTCTGCTGGAACCGGGTCGTGAGCTTCGTCAGGGCGACGTCGATCTCGGTGAGCTCCTTCTTCCCCTCGGGCGGGAGCTCGGCGCCGTGGCGCCGGAACTCGTCGAGCGTCTTGTCGAGGTGGCGGCGCTTGACCGGATCGAGCGCCCGCGCCTCGTCCGTCTCGGCGAACGCGCGGAGCGCCGCGTAGAGCCCGGCGTGCAGCGGGAGCTCCGACCAGAAGGCGGACAGCTTCGGCTGAGCGCGGTTCCACACCTCGCGGAACGCCGGGCTGGTCGCGGCGCTCTCGAGGTGCTCACACACGACGCCGAGGCGCTCGAGCGCCTCGGTCGCGCCCTCGAGCGCGCCGAGCGTCGAGTCGTAGGTCCGCGCGGTCGCCGTGCTCGCGATGGACTCGAGCGCGGCGCGTGCGCCCGCGATGAGCGCGTCTGCGGCGGGCTCCACGTGCGCCGGCTCGATCCTGTCGAACGGGATGGGATCGGCGAACGCGAGCAGCGGGTTCTCAAGGACCGGGGGGGACGTAGCCATCTCTCAGGTAGCTTCCACGACCAGTGGGCCAGAGCAAGCAGTTGTCGCTCGAGCTCGCGACGCCGTAGACGAGGACCTGCGGCCCGCCGTCTTCGGCGTCTTTCAGGCTGACGACGATGTCGAGCGTACCATCGCCGTCCGCGTCCGCGATCGTCGGGACGGGCATGGCGCCGCGGCCCGGTAGAGGCAGCCGGTGGAGCAAATTGCCTCCCCCGTCGAGCACGAACAGCTCACCGAAGCCGTCTTCGGTCGAATACGTCGAGAAGACGATCTCCGGCGCGCCGTCCTTCGAAAGATCCGCCACGACCACCCCGCCGGTGGCGACCACGTCGCTCTGGGTGTACGCGACGTCGAAGATGACGTTCGCCGAGGCGTCGACCGCGTGGATCTTCCCGTCGAAGCCGGCGAAGACCATCTCCGGCCCGGGGCGGTTCGGATCGATGTCGGCCACCGTGACCTGGTTCGTGATGGCCACGACGTTGGTTTCACCGTAGTCCCAGAGCCCGCTCAAATAGTCCGGGAAGTGCAGCGGCGTGCTCCAGGCCGCGGGCCGCGTGCCGTCGTTGTTCAAGACCCAGAGCGCCACCCCCTTCTCGCGGTCGTCCTGCGAGGCGTTCTGGACCGACGCCACGTAGACGAGCTCGGCCTTGCCGTCGCCGTCGAGGTCCGCGATCGCCGGCGCGGTGTTCGTGTGGTGGGCCTGCAGCGCCGTCGACTCCTCCTCCGCGTAGCCTTGCTTCGCCTCCTCGAAATCATGCAGGCCTCGGACGCCGAGGAACTTCGTCTTGCCCTCGAAGACCGGCGCGCAGTCGAACGCGCGGCCGGTGCCGTCATGGAGCGAGTTGTAGGAGTTGTCTTGCGTCGCGAAGATGTCGCTCACGCCGTCCGCGTCGACGTCGCCGATCGCGACGTTCTGGTCGTAGCCGTTGTAGACGTAACAAGCGTCGTCGCAGCCGGAGGCGCCGCTCGTGTTGGGCGGGAAGCCGGCGACCGGGCTGCCGTCCGACTTGAACGCCATGATGATGTCGTTCTGCCCGTTTTGGTCGAGGTTCTGCGTCGTGACGCTGACGAGCTCGAGATCCCCCCCGCCGTCGATGTCGCCGGCGGCGAGGCTGCGCAGCTCACCCCGCCACGTGGCCGGAAAGCCCGGGAGCTCGGCCCCCGTCGCGTCCCAGGCGTAGATCTTGTCGTCCGATGCCTGGGCGACCTCGAGACCGGGCCGGCTCGGGACCAGATCGGCCACGACGGGCGACGCCCAACACCGGCCGTCGACGTCGTTTTTCCAGAGGATGCTCCCGTCGGCGTGCCAGACGATCACGCGGCCGTGCCGCGCGACGACGATCTCCGGCGTTCCGTCCTCGTCGAGATCGGCTACCGCCGGCGAGGCCAGCCAGGCCTCGTGCCACTCGTCGGCGAGCTCGTGTGTGACGACGGGCTCCGCGACGGTCTTGCTCCCGCCCTCGGCGGCCGCGTCACAGGAAGGAGGCGGCGGCTGCACCGCGCCGCCTCCGACCCCCGCGGGCCCCATCGGCCCGCCCGCGGAGCCGCCCTCGCCGCCGTCGTCGGAGCAAGCCACGAAAGAAGCCGGCGCGATCGCGCAAGAAGCGACCAAGAAGAAGAAAGCAGGACGAGCCATGGTGGGCCCAGGATAGCGCTCGGGGGTTGCGTTTGTCCGCGCCCCTTGTCACATGGGGCCGACCAATGACGACCTCGATCGCAGTCGTGGGGGTGAGCGGGTTCTCCGGGATCGAGCTCGTGCGCTTGGCCGCGCAGCGGGCCGACCTCGCCGTGGTGAGCGTCCTCAGCGACCGCTGGAAAGACGCCGGGCTCGGCCGCTGGATACCGGGCCTTCCTGCCGCGCTCGCCTCTCTCGTCGTGCGACCCCAAGCAGACGCGCTCGCCGCCGCGCGCGACGCGGACGTCGTGGTGCTCGCGACTCCAGCCGAGGCCTCCGCCGATCTCGCGCCCAAGATCCTCGGTCTGGGCCGGCGCGTCCTCGACCTCTCGGGGGCCTTCCGACTCACGAGCCCCGACGTGTTCCGCGAGTACTACCGGTTCGAGCACCCCGAGCCGGCCCTGCTCGCCGAAGCCCACTACGGCCTGCCGCAGCTTCCGGCCGCGGCCGGCGACGCGCCGCGGCTCCGCGACGCCCGCCTCGTCGCCAACCCGGGCTGCTACGCGACGGCGGCCATCTTGCCGCTCGCGCCGCTGGTCGCGGAGGGGCTGGCCGAGCCCGACGCGCTGTTCGTGGACGGCAAGAGCGGCGTGACCGGCGCCGGCCGCAAGGTCGCCGAGAACCTCCTCTTCACCGAGGTGAGCGAGAACCTCTCGCCCTACCGCGTCGCGAACCACCAGCACACGCCGGAGATCGAGCTCGCTCTCTCACGTGTGGCGCAGACTGACGTTTCCGTCACGTTTGCACCGCACCTCGCCCCGCTGAGGCGCGGGCTCATCGCCACCACGTTCGGGCGGCTCACCGAGCGCGGGCGCAGCGCCGACCTCGACGGCGCGCTCCGCCGCGCCTACGCCCAGGCCTCCTCGCCTTTCCCCGACCCGGTCGTGGAGGTCGTCGCTCCGGAGGAGGTGACGGTGAAAGACGTCTGGGGCAGGCCGACCGCGCGCGTCGGGGCGCGGGGCGACACACGACGAGGCAGCTTCGTGGCGATCGGCTCGCTCGACAACCTCCTGAAGGGCGCGGCGTCCCAGGCCATGGAGAACCTGCTCGGTATGGTCGAGCGCTGAGAAGCGCTGGGGCCTTCGCCCCCAGCTGAGCAGGGCCCGCGCAGTCGGGGCCCGCCCGAACATCCGGCGCGCGCGCCACTTCCGCGCGGGCGCATCGCTTGCAGGCCGTCGCGGGTGTCTCCCGCAGACGAGTGGAGCGTGGCGCGGAGCGTGGCGGCCGCGATCGCGATCACAGCCGCTCGGGCCGCTGCGGCGGATCCCCCCGCCCCTCCTCCGCTCTCCCCCACCCCGCGCGGCGCGTCCGAGGATGGCCCACCCATCGCCGAATACCCGGGCGTCGAGGCCGACGCCGCCGGTCGCCAAGCAGGACACACGCCCGGCGGCGCGCGAAACCTCGCCTACGAGCCCGAAGATCCGGGCGCGGTCGCGCTCGCCGTCTCACGGGCGCTGCTCGCGATCCCTCGCGCGGCGCTCGATATCGTCTTTTTCCCCCTGCGCGCGACCGCCGGGTTCCTGGACGAACATCGGGTCGTCGAGCACGCGATCGACATCCTCTACAACGACGAGCGCACGGCCGCGTTTTATCCGATCGTCTTCAAGGAGCCCGAATACCCGCTCTCGCTCGGGATGGGCGCGTTCCACCACGATCTTTTCGGTCACGGCGAGTCGATCGACGGTCGTGTCCTCGCCTCGTCGCTGATCGAATATTCTGCTGACATCTCGTTCGAGGCCTATCGCCTCCTCGGATCGCCCGCGTGGCTCGAGCTCGACCTCCGGCTCGATCGAGGCGCGAGCCTCCTCTTCGCGGGGATAGGCCACCTGCCCATCCGCGATCGCGCGCCGCGCGACCGCCGGCTCGGTCCGCGCCAGGCAGCGGTCGAGTCGTGGCTGCGTCAGAACCGGGTGCACGGGCGATTGCGGTCGGGCGTCTCGTTCGGGCCGGATGGGAAGCTCGCCAGGGTCGGCCTCACGGGCACCGTGAACCACCGGCAGCTCGAGCCGAACCACGATCAGACCGAGCCCTCGGTCGAGGAGGTCTACGACACCTCGCGCCTCGGCGGGTTCGACGAGGCGCAGACCGTGGCTGGCCTCGACATCGACCTCGTCGTCGATACACGAGACCGGGACGGTCTCACGCGCGACGGGATGTTGCTCGAAGCGTACGCGGGCGGCGTCCCGGCGCGAGGGGAGCTGCGCGGCTGGCTCCGGTATGGCTTCGACTGGGGCGGCTGGGTCGATCTCTACCGGGAACGCATCTTGAGGTTCCGCTTGGCCGTCGACGCGATCGCCGGCGACGCGGAGGAGATCCCCCTCGCCGAGCTGCCGAGGTTGGGAGGGGCACGCAGGCTCCGCGGCTATCCGACCGGTCGGTTCCGTGATCTCTCCACTGCGGCCGCGTCCGTCGAATACCAATACCCGATCCACGCATTCGTCGCAGGCTCCCTCTTCGTCGATATGGGCAAGGTCGGGCGCGATTTCGTCGAGCTCTTCGGGGAAGACCCCGACGGGATTCGACCCGGGATCGGTGGCGGCCTCGTCATCCACGACCGGAACGATCTGGCCATTCGTGTCGACATCGCCTGGGGTCTCGACCAGGGCGTCGGGGTCTATTTCTCGGTCGGGGCCCTCAACGAAGCCGAGGAGAGGCAGGAGAGACCATGAGGCTCCGCTGGCTGGCGCTGGCGACGACGATCGGCCTGACAAACGCATGCGCCCCGCCGTGTTACCGGTTCCGCGACCAACCCATCCTCTGGCGTGTCGCCGACGACCGGGACATCCCGCCGCCGCGGGAAGCGGAGTACAGGCAGAAACAATACATGGCGGACGTGCTCGTCTTTCGGCAGGCGACACGCGCCCTCGAGGTCCGCGCGCACACACCCGCCCAGAACGTCAACGCGCTCGACGAGGTCCCCGACTCGACGTGGTTCCAGAATCGAATCGGTGTTCGTTCCATGAGCCCCGAAGAAGCGGCCGGAGGGGGCGCCGAACGCGGGCCACCGCTCGCCCCGCTGACCGTTCGCAAGAGCAAGGACCTCGGGAACAACCCGGGCATCTGGGTCGAGGATCGCCGCGGTCGCGAATACCTCCTCAAGCTCGACCTGCCGGGCTATCCCGAGCTCCATACCGGCGCCGAGGTCCTCGTCACGAGGCTCATGTGGGCGACCGGGTACAACGTGCCCAACAACACGATCATCGAGCTCGCCCCGGAAGACCTCTTGCTCGGTCAAAGGGCGGTGAAGACGACGGAGCTGGGCGACAAGGTCCCGATGACGGAGGCGGACCTCGCAGCGTTCCGGAGAAAGGCCACGCGCACCAAGAGCGGGAAGCTGAGGGCCATGAGCAGCGAGCTCCTGGGCGGAGTCCCGAAGGGTGGCTTCTGGCCGGAGGGCACGCGCAGCGACGATCCGAACGACAGGATCCCCCACGAGCACCGTCGCGAGCTGCGAGGCATGCGCGTGCTGGCCGCTTGGGTGAACAACACCGACGTGAAGCAGGATCAGTCGCTCGACATGTACGTCCAGGAGGGCGGGCGCCGCTTTCTCCGCCACTACCTGCTCGACTTCAGCGAATCACTCGGGGGCCATCGCGCGCAATGGGGGCTCGAGATGCACGGCCACGAGTACCTCTGGGATTGGTCCGAGCAGGCGAAGGCCCTCTTCTCGTTCGGCGCCTACGTGCGACCTTGGGAGGAACAGGAGCCCACCCGGTTTCCGTCGGTGGGCGCGTTCGACGCCGAGCACTTCGACCCACCGCGGTGGAAGGAGACCTATCCCTTCTGGCCGTTCTCCGAGATGACGGACGCCGACGCCTACTGGGGCGCGAAGCTCGTCATGCGCTTCGACCGGCCCATCGTGGAGGCTGTGGTGTCGCAGGCGCGGTACAGCGATCCGGAGGCTGCCGCCTACGTCGTCGAGACCCTGCTCGCGCGCCGCAGAAAGATCGGCCTCGCCTGGCTGGTCGACTCCGTCACGCCCCTCGATCACTTCCGCGTGACGCCCGCCGGGCTCTGCGCGGTGGATCTCGCGGTGCTGTATTCGCTGAGCCCGCCGAGGACCGTCGAGCGCCTGGACGACGACGGCGAGCCGATCGAGTCGGTGCCGGAGGACGCGCGGGGTCGCGTCTGCCTCGCGTCACACGATCGCGGCGCGTACGAGATCGCCCGGCTGCGCGTTCGGCTCGGTGAAGCCGAGACCCCACCCATGCAAGCGCATTTCGTGTCAGGCGCGCGGCCGCGGATGCTCGGCGTCGTCCGCACCGAGTAACGCGCTACTTCTTCGGGGAGAGGCGCAGGCTGAAGATGACCTTCTCGACTTCGGCGAACGCGGCGGTGAGCTCGCGCTCGAAGTTCGCCTGGTTCTCGGCCATCTGCTCCGCGTCGCCTCCCACCCCCATCGACATGATGGGCATCTCGATCATGGCGCGCGAGAAGATCGTCTTGCCGGCCTCGGCATACCAGGTCTCGACCACCCCATACGACCGACCGAACTGCCCCGCCAACGCGGTGCATTGCGTGCCCTTCTTGCCCTCGAACTGGAACGCGTTGCAGTTGCGGCGCTGGGCCGCGTTGAGCGTCTCGTTCGTCCCGATCTGTCGCGCCTCCTCGTCCGAGGCCATCTGTTTGGCGCTCTCGAACACGATGAAGGTGAGCTTGGCGCTGGCTGTCTGGAAGTCGCTGCCGCCTCGATAAAACTGCGAGACGTGTCGAGTCCAGGGGCCCTGCTTCTCCGAGTCGTCGAGGTCTTCGGAGTGGAACCAGGTGTCGCGAAACTCGAGGGAGGCGCCTAGGTTCTCGATCTCGATGCGCCCGTTCACCGGCCTGTGCGGATCCCCGAAGAGGAAAGACGGCCGCAGGATGACTGTCGCGAGCAGAAGGACGATGAAGAGCGCGCCGCCAGCGCCCACCAGGATCTTGGTGCTGACGTAATCGCTGACGGAGAAGCGTTTTTCCTCGACGATGTCGCCGAGCGGGTACTTTCCGAGCGGGCCGGCAGCGGCGAGCGGCGGAGGTGCGATGGAGTCGGTGATGTCCTCGTGGAGGCGGCGGCGCTCCGGATCGATGCCTCGCCCGTCGTTCTCGACATCGGCGAGGGGCACACCGGCCTTTGGCGGTGCCGACGGTGGCTTGCTCCTCCCCGCCTGGAATCGCTTGGGGGCGTCGTCGAGGGAGATCTCCGACGCGAGGAGCGGCGCAGCGGGCTTGAGCGGAGCCGGTGGCTCGCTGGTCTGCCGCGCCGGAGGGTCCGAGAGGTCGCGTGACCGAGGCGCCTTGCCCCCAGCTTCGTCCTGCTCGAGCCAGCTGCCGCCGATGTCGTCGGCGTCTTCCTCGCGCTCGACGTGACGCTTGTGGTGGATGACCTCCCCCCCCGAGAGCCCGTCCTTCTTGGATGAGGAGATGTCGAACTCGAACGCGCCGTCGAAGCCGTCGAGCTCGGAAGGATCGGGCCGCGGCGGCGGGCGCGCAGACGAGCGCGGCGGGGGGCTCGCCCCGCGCGCTGGTTTGGCAGCCGGTGGTCGCGATGAGCGTCGAGGTGGCCGCTCGTCGAAGAGCCCCTCGAAATCGAGCTCGTCCGAGATCGCCGACGCCGCAGGCGGCTTAGTCGATGCCGACGCTGCAGGAGGCCTGGTGGACGCTGCAGGAGGCCTGGTGGACGCTGCAGGAGGCCTGGTCGAAGCGGCGCGCGGCTCGGGCTCGCGAGGGGGCGGAGCCGACGAGCCGAGCGGTGGATTCGAGGGCGTCTCCTGTTGCCAGGTGAGGACCTCTTCCGCGACTCGCCGCGCGAGGAGCACCTTGTTCGCGCCCACGAGGCCGTCCCGGTAGCGCTTGACCAGCGCCTCGACGTGATCGGACGAGACGAGGCCGCGCCCCGCGATCTCGAAGAGCTCGCCGGCGATACGTTTCCGGTCCACGTCTCGCGCGACAGCACCACGGCCGCGCGACCATTTTTCGAATTCGTCGATGCGCTCGTCTGCCCCCATGGGCCTCCAGCAGAGTATGGCATGGCAACGCTTCGCGGGACCACTTGGCGCCGACTTGGCTCGACGGGGCGAGGCCGACTACGTTCGAGCTCTCATGCGGTCCTCACGGCTCCTCCGAACCGGTCTCGCTCTGGCGCTCCTCGCGGTCGGGTGCGGCGGGCCTCACCGAGAGCCGGCCGGCCCGAAGGCGGCTGTGACCGAGGAGCAACCCTCGGCCGCGATCGCCCAGCCGCTGGTCACGCACGAGGTGCACGCGAGCGACGCTCGTGCGGCGCTGCTTCGGCGCTACGCGGAGGAGACCGGGCTCGAAGCGCGCAGCGAAGCCGGGATCACGAAGGTGGGTCCCGTGTTGTCCTTCTTCGAGGCAAGCTGGCTGGCTGGTCTGGTGCCGGGCGGAGCCGTGGCTCGCCGCGAGACCTACGACGAGCCGGCGTCGCCAGCTCCGTTCGCTCGTCTTCGGGAGGCAGCCGGCCGCGTCCCCACCTACGTCGGCATGCGTCGAGTCGCCGGGGAGCGGTTCGCGCTCGTGACGTGGGAAGGAGACGGTGAGCAGAAGGACCAGGAGCTCTATCAAACGAACGCCGGCGGGCCCCGGTTCCTGGAGAAGCTGCCCGCGCGGCCCGCGCTCGGCTCATCGAGCGGGATGTTGTTCACGAAGGTCGGCGAGGAAGGCACGATCCTCCAGGTCCTGAACGAGGCCCGCGCCGACAAGGTCAAGGCGGAGCGGCTGCTCGCGTGGCGCTTCACGATGGGCGCGCGTGAGACCCTGTTCGAGGTCCCGTTTTTCTCGCTTCAGCTACCCTCGGAGACAACGAAGCCCGCGGACGCGAAGCCCACGGACGCGAAGCCCGCGGACGCGAAGCCCACGGACGCGAAGCCGAGGAAGGAAGAGCCGAAGGTCCTCGTCGTGGAGGTCACGCGTCTCGCGCCCGAGGGAACCGGCGTTCGACTGACCTCGTATCGCGTGACCCTCCGCCCGCTCGAGGCCAGCCAGAGCGTGCCGCTGGCGCTCAACGAGTGGTCACACGAGCGATGGAAGGACAAGGAGCTGCCCGACCTGGTCGAGTTGGTGAAGGTCGAGCGGATCGGCGAGCGCAAAAGCTCGCTGGAGTAGCCGCTTCGCGCGAGCGTACCTCACTGCTTCGCGACGTAGGTCGTCGAGCGCTTCGCTCCGCGCGCGACGAGGCGGCCTTCGTCGACGAGCTTCTTCACCGGGAGCGCCCACGAGGCGGTCGGGATCTGGAGCGCGGACTTGATCTCCTCCGCGCGCTTGCCGGGGTTCTTCGCGACGTAGTCGAAGATCGCGGAGGCGACGCGCTCGAGATCCTCCGCGGAGCGCCGGATGCGTTTGCTCGCTGCCTTGGGCTGCTCGGCTCGCTTCGACGGCGCTCGCTTGGGCGCCCTCGGCGCTCGCTTGGCCGTGGCGACGTCGCCGACGCCGAGCGCGTCGGCGACGGCCTGCAGCGCGGCCTCACGAACGAGACCTTCGAGATCGGCGACGAACGCCTCGATCCGCTTCCGGAGCTCCTTCTGAAGCGCGCTGTCCACGTGTTGGCTCAGGGGTATCCGACCATCTTGCCCTGCTGCGGATCCCACAGCTTGAGGCGGAAACAGGCGGTGATGGCGGAGGGCGTCAGCGTCGTCACCCCGGGGTGCTGCAGCTCGGGGATGGATGCCATCGCATCGGGCAGCTTGTAAAACGGGATGAGCGGGTTGAGGTGGTGGACGTGGTGGAAGCCGATGTTGCCGGTCAGCCACTGCATCACCGGGCCGAGCTCCATGTAGCTCGAGGACTCGAGCGCGGCCTTCGCGTACGTCCACTGGTGGCGCGGCTGCAGCGTCATGTCCGGGAAGTTGTGCTGCGCGTAGAAGAGGTACGCGCCCGACGCGCAGGCGACCATGAGCGGCAAGAGGAAGGCGAAGAACGTCGTCGTGAAGCCGACGAAGTAGATGAGGCCGGCCGTCAGCGTCCAGTTGATGATCAGCGCCGCAGCGGAGTCCCAGTAGCGAACGACGGACTTGCGGAGCGAGTTCACGCACATCCCGATCATGAAGATCGGCACGTAGCCGAGCAGAACGGTGAGCGGGTGCCGCACGACGCGGTACTTGAGGCGATCGGCGGGCTTCATCTTCTTCCACATCTCGACCGTGACGACGGGGTACGAGCCGATGTGGGAGCCGACGATCTGCGCGGTGTGCGCGTGATGGTAGTTGTGCGTCTCGCGCCAGACCTTCGGCGGAGCCATGACGAGCACGCCGAAGACCGAGAGGATCGCCTTCGCGAGCTTCGAGTCCTTGAGCAAGGCCCCGTGCATGTGGTCGTGGTAGACGATGAACAGCCTGACGATGAGCAGGCCGTCGAGCACGGCGGCGGCGAGCCGGACGGGCCACCACGGCGCCATCGCGGCGAGGGCCGTGCCGCCAGCGAGCAGCGCGATCACCGTGACGAGGTGACGCCAGCTCTCGGCGGTGTTCTCGGCCGCGAACGGCTTGGTTGCGTCAATAAGCGCGCGACCGTCCCTCGCCTGAGCCGGCTTGGGGGCCGGCGGAGCAGGGGTGCTGTCACGAAGCTGCCCATCGTCGAGCGTCAACACGGAGTCCATGTGAGCTGGGGTCCTCCATTGCCCTGGTCAGGCCGGCGAGGCAAGCATTCGTCAACTTTTCGACAGAACCGCGTAAGCCGCTTCGCACTTGGCCCGTGGCGACGGGGAAAAAGCAACTGCCGAGCCAGCCGCACTTTCGTGCAGCCGACGGGAAACAGACGGCTGGGCGCCTGCTCGACCGCAAACGAGCTGACGCACCGCGCAGCGCGCGGGGCTCTAGCTACGGAACCGGGAAGGGCGATCGGCGAGGACGCTCGTGATGGCGGTCGAGGGGTTTACCCCGCTCGCGCCGGCGAATCGCCTGGCCTCCTCGCGATCGGAGAACAGGCCTCCGAATCGAGGCGCCTCGTTCGAGACGAGCTGACCGAGCTGCATCCGCTGGACGGGGTCGGCGACGAGCACGGCGATCGGCTGACCGCTGGCTTCCCACGCCGACAAGATCTCCCCGAACGCCCTCTCGATCTTCGGCGTGACCGCGCCCGGCGCGCGCCGAACGTCGAGGACGAAGCCCGCGACGTCGTCCAGGATGAGCGCCCTGGACTTCAGCACGAGGAGCTGGACCTCACGTTCGATCTCGGTGCGCCGCTGGACGCGAGCCACGGCGACGCCGTGCTCGATGTCGATCGTGAAGTTCTCGCCCGACGCTTTCCTCAATACTCGGACAGCTTATCAACCTCAGTCGGGAGGACGAAGCCGGATTTCGAAGCTGAGGACGCGCGCAGACGCACGGGTGGCCGCATGCGTGACACACCGGCGCAGCATTTCCGCCAGATCCGGGTCACGCTCGCTCGCCACCAGGTCGGCCGGCACGACCTGCAAGACGATGCGCCGCTGGGCGATCCATTCCTCCGGGATATCGACCATGTCGAGGGCGCTCCGCCGCAGCAGGGCTGCGGCCCGCCGGTGCCCGTATGCCTCGGCCAGGCCCGCCGCGGCCTCGATCACCCCCTCGGGCGTGGTGTCGTCGGCCGCGGGACGCGACGAGCGGTAGGCCGTCGACCAGGGCGCGTCGACGAACGGGAGCCGCACCACGACGAGCAGCTCCGCGAGCTCCGTCGTGCCGGACCGGACCGCGGACGCCACGGCCCAGCGAATCTCGTCGAGATCACCCTCGCGCACGCGCAGGCGCACGAAGTCCTCCGGGCTGACGATCAACGCGAGCCTGCACGCGTCCACCATGCGGCTCCCCACGGTCCACGACTCCGTTCCCGGGGCCAGTGTCATGGATGAGCGCTCCACGAGCGCGGCGAGATCGCGCTCGCCCTTCGCGGCGAGGAGCTTGGCGGCGACGACCGCGACCGCGGCGGACCGGTCTATCGGCGCGGATTTCTCTGACAGATCTGCCATTTAAACTTTTCGCCGGGCGAGCGCCGTTTGGGCGGCCTCCGCCTCGGCGATCGCCTGGGCCTCGTACTCCGCCTGGGCGGCCTGCATGGTCTGGAGCGGCGGCGAACGCGGCGCCTGCGCGAGCTGCCCCGTCGCCGCCTCGGCGGTGGCCGCCGCGATCTTCCGCGCCTGACCGTGCACGTCGTCGAAGGGCTTGGCGAGGTCGAAGATCACCTTCGTCGCGCCGCTCTGGGCGAGGTTGGCCAACGTCTCGAACCGCCGGAGCTCCATCGCCCCCGGGGAGCCTGCGAGGATCTCGGCCGCCTCCGCGAAGTTCTTCGCGCTCTCGACGTCGGCCTGGCTCTTGATGACCACGTATTTGCGGTCTCGTTCGGCGATCGCCACCTTCGCGAGGCTCTCTTGCATCTGCGGGGGCAGCTGCACGTCCTGCAGGCCGATCAGCTCCACGTGCAGCCCCCACTGGTTCACCACCGTCTCGACCTGGGCGCGCACCTTGGCCGCGATCTCCTCGCGATGTGCGAGCAGTTGGTCGAGCGGCGTCTCGCCGACGACGTCGCGGAGGACGACCTTCGCGCGGTCCTTCACCGCCGCCTCGTAGTTCTCGACCGCGAGCGCCGCCTTCTCGGGATCGAGCACCCGGTAATACACGACGGCGTCGACCATGGTCGTCACGTTGTCGCGGGTGATCACCATCTGCCTGAGCAGATCTCGGTTGCGTGTCCGCATGTCCACGCGCTTCATCTTCTGGATGAGCGGAAACATGAGGGTGAGCCCCGGCTCGACCCGCCCGGTGAATTTCCCCAGCGTGAACTTCAGCGCGGTCTCCCACTGATCGATCTGACGGAGCCCCGACAGGATGTAGATCAGCAAGAGGAGCCCGAGGACGAGGAGAACCTCCATGATGGACGAGAGCCTACCAGCTGCACCCCTCGCCGCCATCGTGCTCGCCGGCGGCCGCTCGGAGCGGATGGGGCGTGACAAAGCGGGCATCCGCCTCGGCGGTGAGCCCTTGCTCACCCGCACCGCTCGAGTCGTCGCGGAGGTGGCGCGGCCCGTCGTGGTGGTCGCGGCCGCCGAGCAGGTGCTGGAGCTGGAGCCTCTGCGTGTAGAGGTGGTGCGAGACGAAGAGCCGCACGAGGGCCCGCTCGTCGCGCTCGTGCGGGGGCTGGACGCCGTCGGCGAGCGCGCCAGCCATGTGTTCGTGTGCGGGACCGACCACCCGCGGCTCGCCGCCTCGGTGATCGCGCGGCTGAACGATCTCGCGCAGGGCCACGACGCCGCCGTCGCGACGATCGGCGGCAGGCCGCAGCTCCTCTGCGCCGTCTTCAGGACGGCCATCCGCGACCGCGCTCACTCGCTGGTGGGCCGCGGACTGCGGAGCATGCGCGCCCTCGCGGAGCAGTTGGACGTGCGCGCCGTGACCGCGGAAGAGCTCCTCGACGACCCACGCGTGACGCGCGATGATCCCGCGCTCGACTCGTTCGTCGACGTCGACACTCCGGAAGACCTTCGCAAGCTCGAGCGCCCCGAATGAAGAACCTGCCTCTGGCGACCTTCCTGTTCTCTCTCTCCTGCGCGGGAGGTGGGGAGGCGCAGCCGGACAGCCTCGCGACGCCCACCGGGGATTGCAGCGCGGCGGCGGCCGCGGCGCGCGAGCGCGTCGCGAAGGTCGCGAGCGAGAACGTGGCCTGCGCGACCGACGCGGACTGCGCGAGCGTCGGCCTCCGGGCGAGCTGCTTCGACGCGTGCACCACCGTCGTGAACCAGAGCGGCAAGGGCGCCGTCGATCGCGCCAGCACCCTGGTGGAAGCGGCCGAGTGCAAGGCCTTCCACCACGCCGGGTGCCAGCTCGTCGCGCCGCCGTGTGCTCCGCCTCAGCCAGCGACCTGCGTATCGGGCAGCTGCCGCTGACGCGTCAGTCCACCTCGAGCTGGACCGTGGTGTCGAGATCGACGCCGTCTCGCGCCAGCACCGCGAGCGCGACGGTCTCGAGCAGCTCGAGGTGCGAAAACGGCTTGAGCAGCAGCGCGGGCACGCCGAGCGCGCGCGCCTCGGCCAGGATGCCCTCGCCGCCGGTCGCCGAGAGCCCGACCAGCGCGACCTTCTCGTCCGCCGCGCGCAGCTCGCCGATGAAGCCCCGCAGGTCCCGACCGGCTTCGTCGAGATCGATGAGCACGAGGGTGGGCGCGCGACCGCGCAGCTTCTCGGCAGCCGAGCGCGGGTCCTCGCAGTCTTCGACCAGGTAACCAGCGCGACGGAGCGACCGTGCGACCGCGTCGCGGACGCCCTTCTGGGGCTCGACCACGAGCGCGAGGCGTCCCGCTCCAGAGCGAGGCTCGAGCCGGAGCTGGGACATCTCCGTTCGACGAATCGGCCACGGCCGCGCCTTGATGGACGGGAAGCGGATCTGGAAGGTCGTCCCCATCCCGAGGATGGACTTCACCTCCATCGTTCCGCCGTGGGTCTTCACGATCTCGGCCACGGTGGCGAGGCCTACGCCATGACCTCGGCCGTCGGGCTTCGACGTAAAAAACGGCTCGAAGATGCGCGAGCGGACCTCCTCCGACATGCCGCAGCCGTCGTCGGTGATCGAAAGCTCCGCCTCGTCTCCCACGACCTTCGTCGTCACCAGGATGGAGCCGTCGCGTCCGCTCTCTTCGATCGCATCGCGAGCGTTGAGGGCGAGGTTGTAGATCAACTGATGGAGCTGCAGCGGGTCGGCGAAGATCCGCACGCCGGTGGCGAGCTCGGCGCGAATGGCGATCGTGCGCGGCAAGGCGCGCTTCAAGAGGCCCACGGCCTCCCCGACGGCCTGGCGCAGATCGATCTCCTCCGCGCGGCCGTCGTGCCCGCGCGCGTAGCTGAGGAGGCGCTTGGCGAGCGACGCGGCGCGCTGGCTCCCCGAGAGCACGTCCGCGAGGCACTCGTCGCGCTCCCCCGGCGAGAGATCGCCGATGTCTTGCAGGACCCCGGCCGCGGCCTGGACGACACAGAGCGCGTTGTTCAGATCGTGGGCCAGACCGACGGCCAGCTGACCGATCGTCTGCATCCGGTTGCGCGAGAAGATCTCCTCGCCCAGCTCGTCGCGCCGAGCATAGAGAAAGGTGGCGGCGCCGATGCCGATCCGGTCCCCCACCTTCAGCTGCACCCGCTTGACCTTCACGCCGTTCACAGTGGTGCCGTTGCGGCTGCCGAGATCTTCGATCTCCACCGTGCCGTCTTCCAGCTTGGTGATCCGCGCGTGCTCGCGCGAGACCCGCGGGTCGGCCAGGATGATGTCGACCTCACCTCCGCGCCCGACGACGAGCTGCTTCTCCAGGTCGAAGCGGCGCCCCAGGAGCTCGCCGGACAAACCGGTGAGTCGACCCTTGATGGTGGGGCTGGAGCGGGTGATCTGACGGAGGGCCATCATGACCATGTTACCGCGGGCGGGCGAGCGTCGAGGAGGTGCGACTCACGTCCTCGACACAACGGATCGTTTCTTCTTCCCTGAAGGGCCCGACTCGAAGCTCAGGTGATCGTCGCCGCTCCGCTCCAGGTACGCGTCGTAGCCGCCTGGGAAGTCGTTCAGGCCTCGTTGCGTAACCTCCACGATTCGGTTCGCCAGGCGCGAGACGAACCAGCGGTCGTGCGACACGAAGACGAGCGTGCCTTCGTAGGCGGCGAGCGCCTCGACGAGCGCCTCGATGGACTCGAGGTCCAGGTGGTTCGTCGGCTCGTCCAGCAAGAGCACGTTGGGCTTCTCGATCATCAGCTGGGCGAAGACGAGGCGCGCGGCCTCACCGCCGCTCAAATGACCGATCTGCTTGTCCACCTCCTCCCTCGAGAAGAGCATCCGACCGAGTACGCCGCGCACGTGGTTCGTGGTCTCGTCGGGGCAAAACCCCCACAGGTAGTCGAGCACGCTCTGCGTCGGGGCCCGCATGATCTCCCGATGGTCCTGCGCGAAGTAGCCGACGCGCGTCTCGTGACCCCACGCAGCCTCACCTCGGTCTGTCGTGAGGTGACCAGCGCAGATCTTGAGCAGCGTCGACTTCCCCAGCCCGTTGGCGCCGATGATGGCCACTCGCTCCGCGCGCCGGACAGTGAGCGAGACGCCCGAGAGGACCTGCTTGTCTCCGAACGACTTCGTGAGGTGTCGGACGTCGAGCACGTCCTTTCCGCTCGGCCGCGCCTGCGTGAACGAGAACTTCGGATACCGCCGTGACGAAGGCTGCAAGCGCTCGATCTCGACGCGCTCGATCTGCTTGAGCCGGCTGTTCGCTTGACGCGCCTTCGTGGCCTTGGCCTTGAACCTTTCGAGCGAAGCCTTCTTTTCGGCGATGGCGCGCTCGACCCGCTCGACCTCCGCCTCTTTTCGCTCGCGCGTCTGGTCTTTGTTGGCGAGGAAGGTGTCGTAGTTGCCGCGATAAGGGATGATGGTCCCGTAGTCGACGTCGAGGATGTGGGTAGCGACCTCGTTCAGGAAGCGATGGTCGTGGCTCACGATGACGGCGCACCCGCGGAACGCGAGGAGGAACTTCTCCAGCCAGCGGATGCTCACGATGTCGAGGTGGTTCGTCGGCTCGTCCAGGAACAGCGCGTCCGGCCGGCCGATGAGGGCCTGGGCCAGGAGCACGCGGAGCTTGTAGCCGCCGCTCAGCGTCCCGAGCGGCTGGTAGAGCGAGCTCTCCTGGATCCCGAGGCCGACGAGCACCTGCGCCGCGCGCGCCTCCAGCCCGTAGCCGTCGTGCGCCAGGAGGATCTCGTCGACCTCGCCGATGCGGTGTGGGTCGGGGTCGTCCGACCGACCGAGCGCTTCTTGCTCCTCCAGGGCCGCCCAGACGATCTCGTCCCCCATCATCGCGACGTCGATGACACGACGGTGATCGTCGAGGAACCGGTCTTGCCGCAGCATGCCGATGCGAGCGGCCTTGGGCATGCCGATCTCGCCCAAGCTGGGGCTCTCCTCCCCCATGAGCATGCGCAGGAACGTCGACTTACCCGAGCCGTTCGCGCCGACGACGCCGTAGCGACTGCCCGCGTTCAGCTGGAGGTTGACCTTCTCGAAGAGGACTTGCGGCCCGAAGGTCTTGCCGAGGTTGGTCAGCGTGATCACGGGCGGCCTGGTAGCACCTGCGCTCTCGCAGCGCGAGGGGGAGGCGCTCGGTGGCGCGAAGGTATGGCGCCGTGCCGCTTGACGCCCGCCTCGTGAGCGGGGACGGAGGTCTGGCCGTGGACCTCTTGAAGCTCTTTCGCTCCATCGAGGAGCTTCTGTTCGAGCTCGCCGCCTGGTGCATCTTCTACCCGCGGACCTTGTGGCGCGTGGTCACCACGCCGGTGGCGATGGCGCAGTACTCCGACGAGCAGCAGGGCGCCGGCGCGGCCACACGCGCGGAGCACGCCGAGCCTCTCGAGCCCTACTCGAGGGAGATGAGCCCGCCCGCGTTGCTCCTCATCTCCATCCTGCTCTTTCATCTGATCGAGCTCGGCCTGCACGTGAAGCTGCCCGAGGCCCACAACGAGCTCAGCCGCCCCCTCCTCGCGCCCGGGTTGAACTTGCTCGTGGTCCGAGCGAGCTTCTACAGCTTCCTCGCGCTCGTTCTCGGGGCGTCGATCTTGTTTCACGAGAAGGCGGAGCTCGACCGCAAGAAGCTGCGACCGCTCTTCTTCGGCCAGTGTTATCTGGTCTCGCCCTTTGCGATCTGCGCCTCGGCGTGGGGAGTCTTCAGCCGCCTCTGGGCGCCCTTTCCTTGGGTCGGCCTCGCCTGCTTCGTCGTCGGAACGGGTTGGCTCCTCTGGGCGGAGGCCGGGTACCTGGAGCGGCGGCTCGGGCTCACAGCGAAGCAGGCCTACGTCGCGGCGGCGTGGTGGATCGCGCGAGGGATCGTCGCGCTCGGGTTGGTCGTCCTCGGCGTCGCGATGTTGTTCTGACTCGCTCAGAACAACACGGAAGTCCCTGTGTACGGCATGACGTCGTGCACGACGATCCCGGTCTCGCCCGGCGTAGAGCTCTCCTCGGACAGGACCACCTGGCGCGCGCGGCCGAGACCGGCGGCGTAGCGCACGGCGATGGTCGTGGTGAGGACGATGCCGTCGGGCCTGGGATCGTCCCCCACGCGAAGCACCGTGCGCAGCGTGCCGCCCAGCGTGCCGCCGACGTAGGTCACGCGTGTATCCCCCAGCCCGTCGCCCAGCTCGCGATCGGTGGGCAAATCCACGAAGCCGCCGGCGCCGAGGTCGAGCGCGTCTTCGATCGCGACGACGATGACGCCGCCTCGAAAGTTGACGACGGGGCGTCGCGGCGCGCCGAGCCGCTTGCTGTCGATCCCGAGGCCCATGTCGACGTCCGCGGAGAGCCGCAGGCGGTCGATCGGGCTCGCGGCGACGCCGACGGCGACGTGCGCCGGGTCGACCCACTCGGTGCCTTCGATCGACTCGTCTTCGTCGCCGAGCTCGAGCGCGTCGGCGTCGGGCGACGCAAAGATGACGAAACCGTTAACAGAGCTGGAGCCCGAGAGCAGGAGCTCGGGGAGCCGGACGGTGAGCCCCAGATGGACCGCAGGCGCAGGATCGTATTGGACCCCGGCGGTCGCCTGAAGCCCCCAGAGCTTCTGGCTCAACCGCTCCGTGAAGGACGCCACCTCCTCGTGCGCGTCGCCCGCGGCGCGATACCCGATCGCGTAGTCGGCCGAAGCCTCCGCGGTCGTCAGCACCCCGAACATCCCGCCGCCCACGCGGAGGCCTCCGCCGACGTCGAAGCCGAACGCGCCCCCGGCACGGAGCTTCTTGACGTCCTGAATGAGCGAGAGGCGCTGCTTCAGCGTCTCCCCGTTTGCCCCGCGAACTGTGTCTTGCACCGAGCCTGAGCGCACGTCTCGCATCGTGGTGAAGAGGCCGCCGCCGAGCGTCAGCGACGGGAGGACCGCAAACGAGCTGGTCACGGCCGTGGGGGTGGAGATGAAGTCGGTGCCTGGCAGCTCGATCTCGCTCCGGACGCTCCCGAACCGGACCGCGAGCGCATCGGGGACGGGTCGCACACGAGCCCCGAAGACCGACCCGTTCACGCTGACGCGCCCGCGCTTCAACGCGCCCAGGCTCGCCGGGTTGTACCAGATGCCCCCCGCGTCACCCGGAACGCCGGTCATCGAGCCCGCGTTCAGCGCTGCCTCGTCGGAGAAGAAGAAGGAGTCCGTGTTCTGGGCGCGCGCCTGCCCGACCCCGAACACGAACGTCGCTCCCGTAACGAGAGCTGCCAAAGAGACGCGCGCGCCCCGGCTCACGGGGCCACCGTACACCAGCGGCCACGTGCCCGCGCTCTTCTCGGCTATACCGCGTGGGTGCGCCATTCGGGGATCGTCGCTGGAGCCTTCGCGACCGCCACCACAATGGCGTCCTTCGACGCGATCGCGGACTCGGACGCGTCCGCGCGTCCCGATACGACCGCCGACATGGGCGGGGAGCACCGTCGGCTCAATGGCCACAACTTCCTGTCACCCATCACGTTGCCGAGCGCCTTCCTCAACGGCTCGGTCGGGACGCAGCTGGGCTTCGGGATGCTCAGCTTCGAGGGCCCCGACGTCCTCGAGGGTGGAACGAAGACGTCGCGCGTGTTCGCCTACGAGCAGTCGCTCGGCGGGCAGATCGGGATCCTGAACCGCGTCGCGGTCGAGGTGTACGCGAGCGGCACCGCGGCGGTGGGCGGCGGGCTCGAAGAGGTGCTCGTCCTCGGCGCGCTCGCCGACGTCACCGCAGGCGGCGGGGTGAAGACGCGCGTCGTCTCGCTCGAAGACGTCGGCTTCCAGCTCTCGCTCGGCACCTTCGTCCAATACCGACGAGACCTCTTCATCCGGCCGGGTGACTTTCTGGCGGCAGCCGCGGACCGGCTCCCGTCGGCCACGACCGATGAGGAGGTCAAGCAGGTCCTGGGCGAGGCCGCATCCAAGCTCCTGGCCGAACAAGAGGTGCTCGAGATCGCGCCTGCAGTCATGGTGGCCGAGGGCGCCGGCATCTTCGGCGCCCATTTCAGCTTCTCGCCTCGACTCCCCGTCGCGGGCAGCGCCGATCGGTCAGTCGGTCTGCGGACCGGCGCGCAGGCCGAGCTCGACTTCGTCGGGTTGTCTTCGTATGCCCCGATCGCGATCTGCGCCGAATACGTGGCCGACTACGCGATCACACCCGACCGCCTCACCCACCAGCTCTCGTCGGGTCTGTTCTATTCGGGCCGCAGAGACCTGAGCCTCGGCGCGGTGTTCGCCTACGCGCCCGGCGACATCACCGGCATGTCCGGGACGCTGTCGCTCGAATACTTCTTCTGACTGCCCCGGTCAGAACTGCCCGTAGACGAACGGCACTGCTTCGGAGCTGGCGGCCTCGCGGAGGACGAGGGCCACACCGAACAGGACGACGGCCTGCGCGATGGCCGGTGCGCGGATGAACGTGTCGCGCGCGCGGTAGGTGAAGCTCCGCGGGAGCCACTGCAGGACGAGCGCGCCGGCGATGGTGAGGACGACCGGCGCGGTGAGGTTGGGCGTGAACGTGGAGAGCTGGCCGAGCTGCCGGAACATGAGCAGCGCCTTGTCGAGCGGCGCGCGGATGAGGACGAACGTGAACGTGGTGAAGACGAACGTCACGACCACCGCGGCGAACCGGCGAGGATCGAGGCCTGCGTCGCCGACGTCGCTCGGCTTCTTCCCCCGTGAGTCGTAGAAATAGTGCGTCGCGCCGACGGCGAGGCCCTGCACGACGCCGAAGAGGACGTAGCTCCAGGCGGCGCCGTGCCAGATGCCGCACACGACCATCGTGACCCAGACGTTGAAGTATTTCTTCCCCTGATCGGCGAGGCGCAGTCCCACGAGCATGAGCGCCGCGCTCCCCAGGAAGAGGAGCATGTTGCGGACCTCGTGCGCCGGGCTCGTGTCGCGGATGGCGAGCACCGCCGTGTTGATGGCGGCGCCCGCTCCGAGGACGGTGACGATGGCGGCGAGCCTGCGGCGCGTCTGCCGCGCCGACTCGGACTCGCCCTCCCGGCTGCCGCGGCTGCCGCCGAGCGGGATGTAGACGTAGTCGCGCAGCCAGCTCGAGAGCGAGATGTGCCAGCGCCGCCAGAACTCGACGAGGTTCGACGCCTTGAACGGCGCGTCGAAGTTGATCTTCAGCCGGTAGCCGAGCAGCAGCGCCACGCCGATGGCCACGTCGCTGTAGCCGGAGAAGTCGCAGTAGATCTGGATCGCGTAGCCGAACATCGCCGCGAGCACCTCGACCGAAGAGAAGCTCGTCGGCTCGGCCACGACGCGGTCGACCAGGTTGATCGCGAGGTAGTCGCTGATGACCACCTTCTTGAAGAGGCCTACGACCACCAGGAAGATGCCCTCACCGGCGGCGGTGGCGGTGAGGACAGCCTGCTTCTCGAAGAGGGGTAGGAGGTCCTTGCCGCGGATGATCGGCCCCGCGACCAGGTGCGGGAAAAAGGCGATGTACGTGACGTAGTGCGCGTAGTTCCGGCTAGGCGGGATCTCCTTGCGGTACACGTCCACCACGTACGAGAGGGACATGAACGTGAAGAAGGAGATGCCGATCGGGAGCGGCAGGTGGAGGCGGTAGTCCGGGGCGCCGAGCGCCATCGCCTGGGAGGCGAGGAAGTCCCAATATTTGAACACCAACAGGAGGCCGGTGTTCATGGCGATGGTGATGTAGAGCGCGCGCTTGCGCGCTCCGGGCTCGGTGTGGTTGCCGATCCACAACGCGAGCGCGTAATCGACCGTCGAGCCGATGAAGATGATGGGGACGAACTTCAGGTACGGCGCGCCGTTCTGGATGGCCTGCACGACGCCGTCCGCCCGCGCCGAGGCGAGGAAATCCCCCGAGAGGACGTCGAGGCCGGCGTAGAAGAAGTAGCTGGCCGTGGCCAGGAACCAGAAGCGCGCGCGGGGCCACCGGCTGAGCAGCCAGGAGCCAACGAACACGACCGTGAAGAATTTCGCGAACGCGAGCGTGTTGAACAGCATGGGCCCGCCGGGACGCGCTTTCTAACACCGCCGCGGCGGTCGGTCGAACAAGCGGCAGCCTCGCCTGTTGGGCCACCTGGGCTTCGCCGTGCTATCGAATGCGCTCGCGTGGCCATGACCTCCCCTTCCGAGCCCCGCCCGGACGAATCCGCCTTCGGCGAGCTCGTCTCCACCGTCGCCAAAGACGACAGAGCGGAGACGCGCGCGGAGGACGGCAGCAAGCTCGTTCACCCGAAATTCCCCGTCGCGCGCAAGGTCGCGGTGGCGGGCGGTCTGCTCGGCGCGCTGTTGCTCCTGCCCTACGCCCACCAGGACCTCACGCGGTTCCGCGTGCTGACCCCTGGCGTCTCCATCCTCGGCGGCGGGGAGGACGAGCCGCAGTCGAACGTACCCGCGCCTGTCGACACCGTGGGCGAGGCCGCGCTCCCGGGCCCGACCGACGATCAGCAGGCGCGCGCCGCGGAGCTCGACGCCCTGCCGAACGAGTCGAAGGGCCCCATCGCGCAGGCGAACCAGAAGCTGCCGATCCCGCCGGCGCTGGCGGAGGGCAAGCCGCCCATCCCGATCGACGACTACACCGGGCACGCCCTCGACCGCTTCTACGACAAGCTCCTCGCCGTCGAGCAGAAGCAGCCCGGGCAGATCGCGCGCATCGTCTATTACGGCGACTCGATCGTCGCGTCCGACTTCATCACCGGCAAGCTCCGCCGCCTCTACCAGACGCGCTTCGGGGACGCGGGCCACGGCTACGCGCTCGTGGCGAACGCCTTCCCGGGGTGGTTTCACATCGACGTCTCGCGCAAGTCGAGCGACCAATGGAAGACGTCGCGCTGCATCGGCCCCTACGCGGAGGACGGCCTCTACGGGCTCGGCTGCGTGAGCTTCGTGGCGCGCCGCCCGGACGAGTGGTTCTCGATGGGCACCGCCGACAAAGACGAGTGGGGCCGCAGCGTCTCGCGGTTCGAGCTCGAGTACCTCGAGCAGCCCGGCGGGGGGGAGGTGGCGCTCATCCTCGACGAGCAGAAACAAGGGACGCTCTCGACCGACGGCCCCGAGAAGAAGGTGAAGTGGCACACGGTGACGGTGCCCGACGGCCCGCACAAGCTCGAGGTCCGCACGACGACCGACAAGGAGACGCGCCTCTTCGGCATGCGCATGGAGCGCGACGTCCCGGGGGTGACGCTGAGCGCGCTCGGGATCACCGGCGCGCGCGGCCGGTTCCTCGACAAGCAGGACGACACGCACTGGGCGGAGGTCCTCGCGGGAGCCAAGCCCGATCTGGTCGTGCTCGCGTTCGGCACGAACGAGGTCGGCGACGGACGCATGGCGTTCGACGAAAAGGGCCAGCTCTCGAAGGACCCGATGGGCGACTACGAGCGCAGCCTCGACGCCGTGATGGCCCAGGTGGAAAAGGCCTGCCCGAACGCGAGCTACATGCTCGTGGGCCCACCCGACATGGCCTCGAAGAACGAAAACGAAGGCCACGCCAAGCCCATGGTGGGCATCTACATCTCGCACCAGATGACCGTCGCCAAGAAACGCGGCTGGGCTTACTGGAACCAGCAGAAGGCCATGGGCGGCCCCGGCTCGATGTGGAGCTGGGTGCAGGCCGGCATGGGCAACTCCGACATGATCCACCCGACGGGCTCCGGCGGGAACGCGCTCGGCCAGATGCAGTACCTGGCCGTGATGGACGGCTACGAGAAACACAAGGCCGAGAAGCGGTAGGCCTCGAGCGGCCGCCGATCGGCTACGATCGGCGCATGCGCTTGCGACATCTCTGCTTGGCCTCGGCCCTCGTGCTCGGGTGCGGCGACGACGAGGACGGTAGCGGCGGCGGCGGCACATCCTCCGCGACGACGACGTCGTCGAGCGCGCAGACGGGGACCACCGGGTCGACGACGACGAGCGGCACCACCACCGCCGGCGCGACGACCTCCAGCTCGAGCTCGTCGACCTCGGGCACGGGAGGTGGCTGCCCCGTCATCAATTGCGAAGACCCCTGCCCCGATGGCCTCTGGCAGGACGCCGAGGGCTGCGACACCTGCGCCTGCGCGCCGCCCGAGGTCGAGCTCTCCATCAACGGCTTTGCCAAGCCCGCGGCGAACGTCACGTTCGACGTCATGGCCGATCACTTCATCGGCGGGATCGATCGTTGGGTCTTCAACTTCACGTGGACGTACGACGACCCGCTGGCGTCCGACGACGCGGAGGTGGTCGAGGCCACCGTGCGCATCATGCAGGTCGGCCCGCAATACGAGCCTTCGGAGACGAACGCGACCTGGTATTCGCCCCAGGACGACGGCATGCCGCTCGAGGTCCTGCCGGGCGACTACACGCTCTTCGGCTTCGCGGTGCTCCACGACACGCTCACGCCCGTCAGCGGAATCCTCTCCATCCGCAAGGTCGGGATGACCTTCGAAGGCGGCGTCTGGCTGGAGATGCAGGGCGCCGGGACCGCTGGCATGGTGCACGCGGCCGGACCGTTCGACGTCCCCGTCCCGTGACCGAGCCGATGAAAGAGAAACGAGGCCTCGAGACGATGCTCGTCCACGCCGGCGAGCCTCGGCCACGCATCGCGCGCGCGGTCGTCACGCCGATCTTCCAGTCGTCCACCTTCGCGATGGACGCAGACGTCGGCCACCAGGACCTCCAGTACGCGCGCCTCTCCAACACGCCGAGCCACCAGGCGCTGCACGACAAGCTCGCCGCGGTGGAGGGCGGCGAAGCGGCGCTGGTCACCGCCAGCGGAATGGCCGCGATCTCGAGCGTGCTCCTCTCGCTGCTCCGTCCCGGAGATCACGTCGTCGCCGTGGAGGGCCTGTACGGCACCACCCACGATCTCCTCGTCCACGATATCGCCGAGCTCGGGATCGAGCACACCTTCGTCGCGGGCGACGACCCCGGGGCGTGGGAGCGCGCATGGCGCCCGAGCACGAAGGTCTTCTACACCGAGACGATGACGAACCCTCTCCTCCGGGTCGCGGATCTGCCAGGCATCGCGGCGTTCGCCCGGGCTCGCGGCGCGACCTCCGTCATCGACAACACCTTCGCGTCGCCTGTGCAGTTCCGGCCGATCGATCACGGCTTCGACGTCGTCGTCCACAGCGCGACGAAGTACCTGAACGGCCACTCGGACGTCATCGCCGGGGCCGTGGTCGGGCGCGCGCCCTTGGTGGCCGGCGCGAAGCGGAAGCTCGATCGCTTGGGCGGCTCCCTCGACCCACACGCGTGTTTTCTGCTGCATCGTGGCCTGCGCACGCTGAGCATCCGCGTGCGCCACCAGGCACAGACGGCCGCCGCCCTCGCGCGCGCGCTCGAAGCGCACCCCGGCGTCGCGCGCGTGCACCACCCCGGGCTCCCCTCCCACGCGGATCACGACCGCGCCCGCGCGCTGCTCTCGGGCTTCGGCGGCATGCTCTCGTTCGAGCCGAGGGGCGGGATCGAGGCCGCGTCACGGTTCCTCGAGCGCCTCGTCCTCGGCGTCGACGCGCCCAGCCTCGGCGGCCCGGAGACGCTCGTCACGCTCCCCTCCAGGACCAGCCACAAGGGCCTCGACCCCGTCGTTCGACGCTCGCTCGGAATTGCTGACGAGCTTGTCAGGGTCTCGGTCGGCCTCGAGACCGCCGAGGATCTCATCGCGGACTTCGCGCAAGCGCTCGGGCCGTGAAGGCCCGCACGTTTGCGCTGAGACCCCCAATCGGCGGCTGCGTCCCCGGGTTCGTCGCGTGGGCGGCGTCGTTCATCGGGCTCCTGGTCCTGGCTCGCCACCTCGCGCCGCCGCCGCTCGCTGTGATCGTCCTTCCGGCGCTGGCCGGCTTCATCGTGACGCTCTGGCTCTGGCCGCCCACCGTGCGCGTGGGCTCGGACGGCTTGTGGATCGGCCGCATGGGCCGGCGCGAGCTCATCCCGATCGGCGAGATAGAAGGCGTGGACTGGGTGCACGGCCCGGCGAATCGGATCCGCGCCGAGCTGCCGGGGCTCGTCGTTCGGCGGCGCGGCAAGAAGCCCGTCGAGCTCCCCATGCTCGGCCTCGCGGTGATCCACCGCGACGAGCTCTATGCGGCGATCGAGGCCGCGATGGCGGCCGCGGCCGTCCGCCGCTCCCGAGCGCTCGCGCCGCTCGATCGCGCGGGGCGCTCGCTCGATCGGTGGCGGCAAGACCTGAGCGGGATGTTGCGCGGGGGCTTTCGCGACGGCGCGCTCACGAGGGAGGAGCTCGCCGAGGTCCTCGACGATCCCAGCGCGAAGCTGGAGCACCGGGTCGGCGCGGCGCTGGCGCTGCGAGGCGTGGAAGGCGGCGCCGCCCGCGACCGGATCCGCATCGCGGCCGAGCAATCCGCCTCACCCAGGCTCCGCCTCGCGCTGAGCCTCGCCGCGGAAGGGGACGACGACCTGGCCGAGCTCGAACAGATACTGGGAACGGAGCAAGACACGCCGCCGGCTCGCGGGCGCAGAGGCTGACCCGCCTCCGCTCGGCATCGAGCGACTGGCTACTCGCCGAGCCCGAGCAGATGGAAAAAAAAAGCGCCTGCTCGACGGTGGGGGGGGGGAACCGTCACAGGCGCTCGGTGGTAGCTAATACACGTTGCGTGCCAGGCGCCGAAACGGCGTTTTCCGGCTGAGTTTCACGTGGGAGAGCGCCTGAGCTTTCACGGGTGAAATTTCATCCGCTGCAGAGTTGAAACGGGTGTTGGTACCGCTTCTCCGTCATCGTCGCCGTACGGCCCCGCGGCTTTGCCCCTCGTGGCTCGGTCTCGAGATCGAAGGGACAAAATGACGACACGGGGCCGACCTCGAAAGGTCGACCCCGCGCGGGGTGCTCACTTGGCTCGGCGGACCCGGTAGTCCGACCCGTGATGTATTCGATCACGCGAGCCCTCTGCTCGGGCGCCTGGCCAGGCTCTCCCGAGTCATCGACGCATCCGCCTTCGTCTTCGACTCCCTGCGGGGCGCGTTCGCGCGCGCACACCCGGGGACGACACCTCCGCTATTCGCTCGGGTGACTTCGGTACCTGGCCCGCGCTGAGCTTGGAGGACTTCTTCTTTCGAGTCTTCCTCCAGCGGCTCACGACTGCTCTGCGCCTCTTCGGCTGGGAGAGCCAACGACGGGACGAGCACCTCTGACACGCTGCCCCGACCGCGGTTGCGAGCTCATGGTCTTCCGCCGATGAGCCCACGGGCCCGGAGGCCGCCGCGATCGGTGGGAACTGCTCGGCCGAGCTTGGTTTAGGAGCTCGGTTTCGCAGGACCCGCGTGCCTGATCTCGGTCGAGCCGCTCGGAACCGAGCGGTCGGATCGGGCGACCATCTGGTTGGGTGGTCGCTCGTTCCAAGGCGCCGACTTCAGCGGCGTCGCGCGCCGCTCGAAACGTCGTTCGAGGGTTTGCGATGCCTCCTAGCGCACCCCGATTCGCGTGGGGAGCGCCCGGCACTTCGATGACGAGATCTGCAGACGAAGCGTGACGATACGTGTACCCGCGGCGTGTCGCGATGCGCCCGGTTCGTGGACCCGCTTTCGCGAGCCCCGGGCGGGACCTGACGCTGGAGCGCCGTGATCCCGAGGCGGAAGCGAGCGGCCCTCGTGAGGGCTCACACGTTCCGACCTCCTGGCGAGCACCCGGTCCGAGCCTTCGGGTTTGCGAGACCCTGGCCCAGCTCGAGCTTGGACGACGCGCCCCACGATGCCGTGCGGGACGCGGCGCCGCGACGAGTCCGGAGCGTTTCCAGGCGCTCCTTCTTCGCCGCCTCACCTTCGGCGAATCGGGGCGCTTGCCCCGATCGCTTCTGTCATCGTGATCACCCGCGAGCACCACCTTGCAACACGACCTCGACCTCGTCAGGTCCGCGACGCCCTCGGCCAGGTGCGAACGCAAGCCTTGATGACGAGCGGCTCAGGGGACGAGCCCCTTCGCCGACCGGCTGCCGCCGTCTCCTCTTCCGTTGGCTCGCGTCTGCGAGCCGAGGGACGAACGTGCGAGCCGAACACCTCCCTGTCGCCCCTGCGGACCACCGGTACGGAGATACCGACGATCAGCGCGCCAGCGTGTCGCTGGGGCCGAAGGGCCTTGCCGTACCGCCCCGCCCCGCGAAGGGTCGAGCCGGCGTGCAGAGCCCGAGGTGCCGCCTGGCCTTCCTCCCCTCTGGCGAGGGGACGCTCCCCGTAGCCTCGCTCTCTCGAGCTCGGCGTGAGAACCAGCGCGCCTTTTTGACCCCGCCCTGGCTGGCTCCGACGACGCGGGTGGCTCAGCGAGGGGAGGGCTCGGCTCGACCTTGCTTTCGCAGAGGGAGAGGCCGCAGCGCACGGAATGGCAGGACGTGTACGAAAGGTCGTGCGGCTCGATGTGCCGCGAACAACCGAGGACCAATATGGACTCCCCCGCCCGACTTTGCAAGGCCTAAGTGCACGAAATCATGAGATTTTTATCCACAACATTGTCCCCAGGAAAAGCAACAGCTTCTCCACAGGAGGGCATTTCTCAAGATCGCGGAATGCGTGGCGAAATGGCGCTGGAGGGGCAAGAAGCGCATCGGCGTCCACAGGCCAATCCACAGAGAGGTGGGGAGAACTCGGCGGCGAAGGCGGAGCGGAGCTCGGGAGCGCGGCCTCGGCTTCGTGCTCGGGTTTGCCTTCGCGCTCGGCTTCGGCCCATCAGAACCGGCCGACGAAGGCCGCGCCCGCTCCATTCGGATCAGCCCAAGGGAGCACGGCCACAGGGCTGTTGGAGCGCTCCGCGCCCCAGAGCGCGAGACCGGTGACGCTCGCCCCGACCGCGATGAGCCCGCCGGCTCCGAGGCCCACGAAGACCCCGAACCCGCGGACCTCGCGATCGTACGTCTCCGCATACGGAGAGCCGGGCCGGCAGGCATTGCGGCGCTCCCCGCCGCAGCTGTCATCCAGCTCGTCGCCGGCCGCCAGGCTGTCCACCAGGAAGCCGACCGAGGTGCCCATCATCGCGAGGCCGATGCTGCCGACGACGATTGCCCAGACAGGCAGCGCTGGCTCCGCCGTGTCCGGCGTCGGCTGAGGCGTCGACGACGGCGTCGACGACGGCGGCTTCGGGGGCGGCGGGCGCGGCAGCGGAACGAGCTTCACGACGACGACGGAGCGCGTCCCGCTGCCACCGACCGCAGCGGACGCGGAGAACGGATGGTGCTCCGGCGCCGTCGCCGTCACCTGGTGGGTGCCCGGATCGACGTACAGGACCTGCCCCCATTGAAGCTCCGCGAGAGGCTCCCCATCCAACGTCACCGCCATCGCCTTCGGCCGGTCGGCCTCGAGCGGCACCTGGATCACCAGCTCGGAGAGCTTCTTCGCAAGGAAGTCCCGATGTAGCTCGGCTGCACGGACCGCGTCCGCGTAGTCGGCCTCCTTGGCGTACCGAATGGCCTCGTCGAACTCTCGCCAGGCCGTGGCCGTCTTGCCCTGACGCCGGTGGCACTCCGCCAAATTGAGCAGCGTGTCGCCGCGTTTGCGAAGCGAGTAGCTCTTCTTCAGCACCTCACAGCCCTGGTCGAGCGTCGCCTTCCTCGACATGAGCAGGCGGCCCTCGTCGAGGAGCTTGGCCGCCTCGGTCCACTCGGGCGGCTCGCTATCATCAGCATAGAGCCGGCCCGTGCCGAGCGTCAGCGCGAGGAGGAGTGCGAGCGATACGCAGCGCTTCACTGGGGTTTGGCGGACTTCGGTTGGTAGATGGGCCAAGGCTCGAACGGGCTCCTCGGGCGCGTGTTGGGGGCGACCGGAATCCGGGCAGACGCAGACGCAGACGCCGATGCCGATGCAGACGCCGACGCGCTCGTCGTGGGTGCGGGGCGGACGGGCGCCGGCGGGCTCGCCGCTGCGGGCGGACGTGGCGGTGCTTCTTTCGCGCTCGGTTTGCTTGCAGGGCGACCGGACGGCGCCGCCGCGATCGGCGTCGATGTTTCCAGCTTGGCGACGTCGGCGACCGTCACCAGGTACCAATCCATCGACGCGAGCGGGTGGTAGGTCACGAGGACGTCGCGGCCGTCGCGTTTCGTCGCGAGGTAGCCGCTCTCGCCCCGCGCGATCGCGGCTCGCACCTGCTCGTTTGCGATTGTCTCCGGCTCCTTGCTGGCAGAATCCTTTGCGTTCTGCGCGAGGACCTTTCCCGTCCTGTCGACGAGCAGCGAGACGTCCACCTCGTCGGCGTCGGCCGCGAGCGCAGCGGCGATCGCTCGCCCGACATCGATCTCGAAATGGAGGACGCCGAAGGGACGGCCGTCGCGGCTGTGAATCGCCGTCGCACACGTGAGGAGCATGGTCTCCCCGGATGGGGTTGGTGGTCCCCACACCACGCCGCGTTCCCCCTTCGCCTTTTGATAGAGCGACTCGCTGCGACCGTCGAAGCTCTCGGTGAGCCCGCTCATCCCTGGGTAGGCGGCGCTGAGGCCGTCCTCCAGAGCAAACACGATGCGTCTGATCGGCGCGCCGGCCTTGGCCAACAGCTCGAGCTGGCCGGCTGGAGACAGGCGCCGTCCGTCCTCTCCCAGGCTGTCGATCAGCGTGTTTGGCAGCGTCATCCCCAGCGCCTGGAGCGCACCGAAGCTGGAGGCCGTTTGCGCGTCGTCGGTGCCGGGCGCCCGCGCGGCGACGAGCCAATCGAAGCTCACGCGCTTGCCATAGAAGGCCGATTCCACGAGGCCCTCCAGCGCTGCGTCGCCCGGCTTGAAACGCTCCTCGGTGAGGAGGCCCAGCGGTGCGACGTCGCCCTTCTCCAACATGATGCCGGCTGCCCCGGCCAGTCGTTGCAGCGATTCCTGATATCCCAACAAGGTCGCATCGAGCTGTTGCGCCCGGGTGGAAGAGTCGGACTGGACCTCGACGAGCCGAACCTCGCGGTTCCGCTTCTCCGCGAGCACCACCTGGTTGTAGCCCCATATCCCGGCCGCGGCGGCCACGCCGAGCAGGAACGTCCCCGCCACGATCCCGACGGCGAGCATGCGGTGTTTGCTCAGCCAGCGGCCCATCTTTCGAGGGAGCGAGTCGGGAAGCGCCCGCACCTCCTCGCCGCTCATGAAGCGCCGAACGTCGGCCGCGAGCTCGGCCACGGAAGCGTAGCGATCCCCCGGGCGAATCTGGCACGCGCGATCGACGACGGCGATGAGCTCTCGTGGCACGCTGCTCGATGCCTTCATCGGATTGCGCTTGCCTTGAAGCGCGCTGACCAGGGCCATCTGGACGGTGGCGCCAGCCATGGCGACCTCGAGCGTGAGGATCTCCTGGAGCATCAACCCCAGCGCGTAGAGATCGCTTCGACCGTCGAGCTCGGTGTTCTTGGCCGCCGCCTGCTCCGGCGACATGTATTGCGGTGTTCCCACGACCGTCCCGGTACGAGTCTGATTCGACGGGAGCGCGGATGGGTCCGCCTCCTGGGGCTCGACCGCCCGATCTTGCGTGGAGCCGGCCGCGCCAATCTGACGCGCGACGCCCCAATCCACGACGTAGACCTCGTTGAATCGGCCAATCATCACGTTCGCGGGCTTGAGGTCGCGATGGATGACCCCGCGGGTGTGGGCATAGGCCACGGCGTCGCAGACCTTGACGAAGATCTCGAGCCGCGTGGAGAGCGAGTGCTCGTCGTCGAGAGGGCTCTTGGCGTTGACCAGCGCAGCGGTCTCGCGGAGCAGCTGCTCGAGCTCTTTGCCCTGGACGAGCTTCATCGCATAGGACATCGATGTGTCCTTGCGGTCGAAGCCATAGACCGGAACGATGTGTGGGTGGTCCAGCTGGGCGGTGATCTGCATCTCGCTGACGAAGCGCTGAAGCAGCGCGCCGTCTCGCGAAGCCCGGGGAAGGAGGGACTTCAGGGCCACCGTGCGGCGCAAGACCGGATCGCGAGCCAGGCTGACCGCGCCCATCGCACCTTCACCCAGCTTGCCGAGGATCTCGTAGCCGGCGCTCGCGTCCGGCTGCGTCGGGAGCGACGCGGTGCCCTCGGGAATGCCCGTGACCTCGACCGGACGGAGCGCGTCGGCCAGGCTGCTCGTGGCGGAGGTGGGGGAGTCGGAGGAGCTCACTGTTCGAAGCAATACAGCTGAGCCGTGTCGGCGCAGTCCCCGTTCGTTTCCCCCTGAGTCCATGCCTCCGCAACGGCTGTGGCGTCTCCGATGGTCGCCTCTCCGCCTTGGTCGGTCCAGCCATTGCAGTCGAAGCCACTCGCCAGTCCCGCGGGCGTCGTTCCCGTCCAGACCGCGGTCGCCATGACGGGCGTCAGGCTCTCCGTCAGATCGATCGGGTGGTCGAGCGCGAGATCGGTCGTCAGCTGGGCGAATGAATCGGCAAGGATGGTGAAGTCGAGCAGCATGTAAGGGGCCGCGGGCTGCGTCTCGAAGCGCTCTGCCACCGCGTTCGTGTTGGCCTCTTCGCTGAGCCACGCACGCCACTTTCCGCCCAGCTTCTGGCTATCTGCGATCGTCTGACAGCGCATGTCCGCGCCCGCCACGCCGCCGATCTCCTGCAAGGTCACCGAGTCTTCGGTGACGAATGCGCGGCGGCCCGGCGCCTCACAACCATCATCGGGCCCCGTCTCCGGCTGCGTGATGTTGACGAACCCGCTCTTGCAGAACGACTGGCAAACGCCGTCGACGCACCGAGGGGTCTCGACGTTCTCGTCTTTCACACAGGCCCGGCCGCATTCGCCGCAGTTCTCGACGTCGTTGCTCAGGTCGGCGTTGCAGCCACCGCCCTCGCCCTCACCGCCATTGCCTCCCATGTCCGTCCCCGAGGACGACGTGTCGCTGCTGCTGCTCCCGCCGCCTTGGCCCTTCCCGCTGGAGCTCGTCGTCGAGGCGCGCCCACCCTCCCCGCCCGAGCCTGCGCCCGTGCCGGTCTCCGATGGCTCGACGCCCGGACACCCGAACGAGAGGACCGCCAACACCCCCACCCACCGTATCCCGATGGCCACCCCATCTCGGTAAACGGGCAAAGCAATTCCAAGCATGTCTCAGGCTAGCAGTTTGCTGAGAAAGTCTCTGCCCTCCGTTCTGGACCCATCATGCCCGCCCTTTCACCCCCCTGATCCCCCCTCACGAGTGAGGGGGGAGAACGCTCGATCGGAGCTGATTTGCCGCTATTTCTCGATGGCACCCCCCTCGCGCGGCGAGGGGGGCTGGGGGGGTGAACGTGCAGCACCTCCCTCATCCAGCACAATGACGCCGCCTTTTTCAGCAGACTGCTACTAGCCCTGGTGCGCCGGCACCGCCGCTTGCGGCGAGCCGTAGTCGACGGCGAACCGTTCGGCGTTCCACGCGCGCATGCCGCCGGCCATGGAGGCGACACGCGCGAAGCCGCGCTCGGCGAGCCAGAGCGCGGCCTTGCCGCTCCTGCCGCCGGACCGGCAGACCACGACGAGGGGTTTGCTCGCGTCGATCGCGCTGGCGGCGGCCGAGACGGTGGCGAGCGGGACGAGCGAGGCGCCGGCGATGTGGCCGAGCTCACCGCGGTATTCGTCCGGCTCGCGGACATCAATGACGTTCACGTCATTCTTGTTGGCGTGGACCCAGGCCGGGCTCACCTCGGGAACGCCGGCGGGCGTCAGGATGACGGGCGCCCAGCCGCTATCGAGCTCGCGCCCGACGGCGGGCGGCGGCGCGGGGACGCCGCACTCCAGGTTGGCGGGGACGGCGACGGCCATCTTCTTCGGGTTGGGCAGCTTGAGGCCGGCCATGATGGCGACGAACTCGTCCTCGGACTTGGCGTCGCCGAGGCGGGGGTTGTGTTGTTTCTCCTCGCTCACGCGGGTGCTCGTGCGGCCTTTGTAGTCGTGCGCGGGGTAGAGGACGGTGCCGGCCGGGAGGCTGAGGATCTTGCCGCGCACGGATCGGTAGAGCGTGCGCGAGTCGCCACCCTGGAAGTCGGTGCGACCGCAGCCGCGGATGAGGAGCGCGTCGCCGGTGAAGGCCAGGAGCTGCTCCTCCATGACGTAGGAGAGGCAGCCGTTCGTGTGGCCGGGCGTCTCGCGGACCTCCAGCGCGAAGCGGCCGAAGGGCACGCGATCTCCGTCCTTCACCAGGAGGTCCGCGCGAACGGAGCCGGCGCGCTCCGAGAGGACCGTCTTGCAGCCGAGCCGCTCCTTGAGGACGCCGGCCGCCGTGACGTGGTCTGCGTGCACGTGGGTGTCGAGCGCGTAGACGAGGCGGAAGCCCAGCTCCTTCAGGAGCTCGAGGTCCCGGTCGACTTGCTCGATCACCGGATCGATCAACACGGCCTCGCGGGTCTCCTCGTCGGCGAGCAGGTAGGTGTACGTCGAGGAGTCGGCGTCGAAGAGCTGCCGGAAGAACGGTCGGACGGTCATGCTCACCTGCCAGAGCACGAAACGCGCCAAGCTTCAGCGGCCTCGCTTCGAGCCCCTCACGCGAGCCGGGACGGCGGAACGAAGAAATGGCGGCTGGCTCGACGTTTCATGCGTCGCGAAACATCGAGAGACGAACGAAACGTCCCGCAACGGCACGACGGAGAGGGCCGGTCAGCGACGCGCCCGCTGAGGGGGTCGCCCGCCCTTCTTGGCGGCGCCCTTGGCGGCCGCCTTCTTCGCCGGGGCGCGCGGCGGCGGGGCGTCATCCCCCAGCTCGCCTCGTAGCTTCTTCAGCTGGTCCCGGAGCTTCGCCGCGCGCTCGAAGTCGAGCGCCTCGGCGGCCGCGAACATCTCCTGGCGGAGCGCCTCGATCATGTCGACGGCGCTCAGCTTGTCCTCCGCCTTGATGCCGCCGTCGTCGAGCCGCACCTTGGAGACGGTCACGTAGTCGCGCGCGCCGGAGGTGGGCGACAGATCCAGGATGGCCTTGGTGACGGAGGCGGGCGTGATGCCGTGGTCCTCGTTGTATTTCCGCTGGATCGCGCGGCGACGGTCCGTCTCCTCGATCGCGTTCTTCATCGCGGGGGTGATCTTGTCCGCGTACATGATGACGTGACCGCGCAGGTTGCGGGCGGCGCGGCCGATGGTCTGGATGAGCGAGCGCGGGCTGCGCAAGAAGCCCTCTTTGTCCGCGTCCAGGATGGCCACGAGCGAGACCTCCGGCAGGTCGAGCCCCTCGCGCAGGAGGTTGATGCCGATGAGCACGTCGAACTCGCCGCGGCGCAGGTCACGCAGGATCTCCACGCGCTCGAGCGTGTCGATGTCGCTGTGGAGATAGCGGACCCTCACCCCGAGCTCGGTGTAGTACTCGGTGAGATCCTCCGCCATGCGCTTGGTGAGCGTCGTGACGAGGACACGCTCTCCCTGAGCGCTGCGCTCGCGGATGCGGCCCAAGAGGTCGTCCACCTGGCCGGCGACGGGCCTCACGGTGATCTCCGGATCGACCAGGCCGGTGGGCCGGATGATCTGCTCGACCACCACGCCGCCCGACTTCTCGAGCTCCCACTCGCCGGGCGTGGCGCTCACCAGGATGACGCGCTTGCAGAAGCGCTCGAACTCCTCGAACTTGAGCGGGCGATTGTCGAGCGCGCTCGGAAGGCGGAAGCCGTGCTCGACGAGGGTCTCTTTGCGGGCGCGATCGCCGCGGTACATGGCGGCGACCTGGGGGATTGTCTGGTGTGACTCGTCGATGATGAGGAGGAAGTCGGGCGGGAAGTAGTCGATGAGCGTCGGCGGCGCGTCCCCGGCCTTCCGGCCCGAGAGGTGGCGCGAGTAGTTCTCGATGCCCTGGCAGAACCCCATCTGCTCCATCATCTCGAGGTCGTACATGGTCCGCTGCTCGAGCCGCTGCTTCTCGAGGAACCGACCCGCGTTGTCGTAGAAGTCCAGCCTATCGCGCAGCTCCTCCCGGATGGCCGTGATGGCCTTGCGCATCTGCTGCTGCTCGGTGACGTAGTGCGAGCCGGGGTAGATGGCCATCCGAGGGATCGAGCCGAGGACCTTGCCGCGCAGCGGGTCGACCTCCTTGATGGCCTCGATCTCGTCGCCGAAGAACTCGACGCGGACGGCGACGGACTCCTCGTAGGCGGGGAAGATCTCCACCACGTCACCGCGGACGCGGAACGTCCCGCGGTGGAAGTCGACGTCGTTGCGCTCGTATTGGATGTCGACCAGACGACGGAGCAGCTCGTCCCGGCGAAACTCCGTCCCTTGCTCCAGCTGGATGAGGAGGCCGTGGTACGACTCGGCCGAGCCGATGCCGTAGATGCAGCTGACCGACGCGACGATGATGACGTCCGGCCGCGAGAGGAGCGCACGCGTGGCGCCGTGGCGCATGCGGTCGATCGCGTCGTTGATGATCGCGTCCTTCTCGATGTACGTGTCCGTCGTCGGGACGTAGGCCTCGGGCTGGTAGTAGTCGTAGTAGCTGACGAAGTACTGGACCGCGTTGTGCGGGAACAGCTCGCGGAGCTCCCCGTAAAGCTGCGCGGCGAGCGTCTTGTTCGGAGCGAGGACCAGCGTCGGCCGCTGGAGCTGCTCGATGACCTTGGCCGCGGTGAAGGTCTTGCCGCTGCCGGTGACGCCGAGGAGCGTCTGGTAGGGGACGCCGCGCTCGAGCCCCTCGCAGAGCTCTGCGATCGCGCGCGGCTGATCACCGCGGGGCTCGAAGCCCGTCACCATCTGAAACCGTCGATCCACCGGACCAGGCACGATAGTCTCCGGAGCGTCGTGAAGCCAGCAGTCTCCCGCGCGATGGTCTTCGCCGCGCTCGTCTTCGTCGCGCCGTGTGTGAGCCTCGGCTGCGCCTCGTCGACGCCGGACCCGATCCGCGCCGAGGAAGCGAAGACCGGGCCGGGGAAGGTGACGATCGTCGAGTTCGTCGACTACCGCTGCCCGTTCTGCCGGCAGCAAGCCGACGTGATGGCGTCCCTCCTGGAGCAGAACGCGGGTGCGGTCCGGCTCGTGGTGAAACACGTGCCGCTCGACAAACACAAAGGCGCGCGGCGCGCGGCGCGCGCCGCGGTCTGCGCCGAGCGGCAGAACAAGCTCGAGCCGATGCACGAGGCCCTCATGCGCGCGGAGGACACGGGCGACGGGACGTTGCTCGACATCGCGCGGGAGGTCGGGCTCGGTCTGGAGGACTTCAAATCGTGCCTCACGTCCAAAGAGACGGACGATCGGCTCCACGACGACCGGGACGCGTTCGAGCGGGCCGGCGGGGAGGGGCTGCCGCTGACCTTCGTGGGCCGGACGAAGTTCGTCGGCCTGGCCGACCCGGAGGAGCTCGAGAAGGCGATGCGCGAAGAGCTGGACCGGGTCCAGCCCTGAAACCGCCCTCGCTCCTCAGGAGGGCGTGCCGTCGCGAGCCGGCCTGCGCTCGCCGATGACCTCCGACAGGAAGGCGACCATCGCCTTCACGTTCGGCGCGCGTCGCCGCTCCGCCACGGTCACGGCGAACACCGCGGGGCCGGGCGCGACGTGTTCGTCAAGAACGGAGACCAGGCGCCCGGCCTCCAGGTGATCGGCAACCATGAAATCGAGCGCTTGGCAGATCCCGAGGCCGACGAGCGCGGCGTCGAGCAGGTGGTCGCCCTGATCGATCAGCAGGTTGCCGTGCAGCTCGGGCCCGTCTCCCTTCGCGCTGGCGGCGGCGAAGATGGGATCACGCACCTTCCCGTTCGGCCCCACGAAGCGGAGGAAGTTGTGCCGCTCCAGATCGCGCACGGCGCGCGGCACCCCGTGCTCCGCCAGGTAGCTCGGCGAGGCGACGGTGATCCAGCGCGTCCGCCGGAGCAGCTTGGAGACGAGCGAAGAAGGCTCCTGTCCGCCGATACGCAGCGCGACGTCCACCCGCTCGGCGATCAGCGGAACGAACCGGTCGGTCATCGAGATGCGAAAGACGAGCGAGGGGTAACGCGCCGCCGCGGCCGGGAGCGCCGGCACGAGCAGCCGCCCCAGGATGAACGGCATGCTCAGGTGCACCTCGCCGCGAGGCAGCGCGCGCGACTCGGTCATCGACCGGCGGCCCGCCTCCATGCTCGTGATCGCCTCCCGGCATCGGACGAGGTAGCGCTCACCCTCCGGTGTGAGCTCCACGGATCTCGAGGTCCGCGCCAGCAAGCGCACACCCAGATCGTCCTCCAGCTTCAGCACCGCCTTGCTGATCGCCGCCGAGGTGACGCCGAGCCGCTCCGCCGCGCGCCGGAAGGACCGCTCCTCCGCCGTGTAGACGAAGGGCACGACACCCGAGAACAGATCGGTCAAGCCCATGACCCCTCGTAGCGCGGCGCCGGGGCGGGATCGATAACCAACAGTTGATGATGTATCGCCCGAGATGGGGCTTTCGTCGAGTGAACGGCGGCCGCATGCTCATCTTCGTCAAACGGAGGACGACGATGAAGATCGGAGTGTTGGGAACCGGGATGGTCGGAGAGACGATCGCGACGAAGCTCCTGGCCCTGGGCCACGACGTGAAGATGGGTGCGCGCGACGCCGGGAACGACAAGGCCAAGGCCTGGGCCGAGAAAGCGGGCCAGAAGGCCTCGAACGGGACGTTCGCCGACGCGGCGGCCTTCGGGGAGATCGTCTTCAACTGCACGGCCGGGACCGGATCGCTCGAGGCGCTGAAGAGCGCAGGCGAGGACAACCTGCGTGGCAAGGTGCTGATCGACGTGGCAAACCCGCTCGATTTCTCCAAGGGCATGCCGCCCACGCTCTTCACCGACAGCACCGACTCGCTCGGCGAGCGCATCCAGCGCGCGTTCCCCGAGACGAAGGTCGTCAAGACGCTCAACACGGTCAACTGCCACGTCATGGTGGACCCGGCCCGCGTGGCCGGGGGCGATCATGACATGTTCGTCAGCGGAAACGACGCGGGCGCCAAGGGGAAGGTGACCGAGATCCTGCGCGGCTGGTTCGGCTGGAGAAACGTCGTCGATCTCGGCGACATCACCACGGCGCGCGGGACGGAGTCCTACCTGATGTTGTGGATCCGCCTCTGGGGCGCGCTCAAGACGGCCGACTTCAACCTGAAGCTGGTGAAGTAGGGACGCGGCCCCGGCGGGCTACTGCGTCCGCTGGATGATGTGGAAGCCGAACGGGGTCTCCACGATCTCGCTCACCTGCCCGACCTCGAGCTTGAAGGCGGCGTCGGCGAAGGCCTTGACCATCACCTTCTTCTCGAAGACCCCCACGCTCCCGAAGGACTCGTCCGAGCCGGGCTCGTCGCTGTACTTGAGCACCAGGTCGTCGAACTTGGCGCCGCCGCGGAGGAGCTTGATCGCCTCCTCCGCGCGCGCCTTCGCCTCTTCCCGCGTGCGGGTGACGTTCGGCGGCTTGCGCTCCGAGTCCTTGTGCATGACGAGGATGTGTTTGGCCCCGATGCTCTTCGGCTCGCGGATGATCTCGTCGGCCTGGCGCTTGAGCTCCGCCTCCTCCTTCGCGAACCGGGCGGGCGCGAAGTCCGCCTTGGTGCCGCCGACCCACGAGGGACCGCTCGTGACGGTCGTGCACGCGGTGAGCGAGAGGGCGGCGAGGTAGGAGAGCCGGCGCATCGGAGGGGCGCAGCCTGCCAGGCCCGGCCCAGGGTCGCAACCACGAGGGAGGGCCGCGGCCGGAGACAGGCACAGAGCCGGCTGAGACGACCGGTACAGATAGGATCTGTTCGGCTCGAGCTGGGAGCCAGCTGTGCTTATCGGTGACCCGGCGGCTCGCTACAATCGCGCGCATGGCCGTGGACGAGAGCCTGCTTTACGAACGCGTCGCCGCCGACATCGCCGCCTTGATCGCCGCCGGCGCCCTGCGGCCTGGAGACCGGCTGCCTTCCGTCCGAAAGCTCTGCCGCGACCGGACCGTGAGCGTCGCGACCGTGCTGGCCGCCTACCGAAAGCTGGAGGGGGACGGGCTCGTCGAGCCGCGGGCCAAGTCAGGGCATTTCGTCCGACGCTTCGAGCGGCCTCTACCGAAGAAGCCCCCGGCGCGACCGCGCCTCTCGCTCTCGCCGCAGCGGGTGAGCGTCTCGGCCAGCGTGTCCGCCCTGCTCGAGTCGATGCGCGACCCCTCGGTCGTGCCCCTCGGAGGCGGTGTGGTCGACCCCGAGCTCTTGCCGATCCGCGCGCTGAACCGCACGCTGGCGTCGCTCGCACGGGAGCTGGGGACCGCGGGCGCGACCTACGACATGGCGCCGGGGCTGCCCTCCTTGCGCCGGCAGCTCGCGCGGCGATCGCTCTCGTGGGGCCTCTCGCTCGGCGAGGACGAGTTCGTGACGACGGTGGGCGCGATGGAAGCGATGCACCTCGCGCTGCGCGCGACCACGCGCCCCGGCGACACCGTCGTGGTCGCGACGCCGACGTATTTCGGCCTGCTCCAGCTGGTCGAGGAGCTGAACCTGCGCGCGCTGGAGATCCCGAGCTACGAGCGCACCGGCCTCGATCTCGACGCGCTCGATCGGGCGCTCTCGCAGGCGCGGATCGCGGCCGTTTTGTGCATGCCGACGTTCGACAACCCGCTCGGCGCGCTGATGAGCGAGGCCAACAAGGAGCGGCTCGTGCGCACGCTCGCCAAACACGAGGTGCCCCTCATCGAGGACGACGTCTACGGCGAGCTCGCGCTCGACGGGTCGCGGCCCCGGCCCGCGAAGGCCTTCGACAAAGACGGGCTCGTCCTGCTCTGCGGCTCGGTCTCGAAGACGCTCGCGGCCGGCTACCGCGTGGGCTGGCTCTCACCCGGGCGGTTCGCGGAGCGTGTGGAGCGGCTGAAGTTCTCGATGACGCTCGCCACGCCGACCCTCACGCAGATGGCCGTCGCGGAGTATCTGCAGAGCGGGGGTTACGACCGCCACCTGCGGAGCCTTCGCGCTCACTTCGCCGTCCAGGTCCATCGCTACCGCGAGGCCGTCGCGCAGGCCTTCCCCGCCGGGACGCGCATCTCGGAGCCGCTCGGTGGATACGTGCTCTGGGTGGAGATGCCCCGCGGCGTGAGCGCGTTCGAGCTGCAGGCGGAGGCGCTCGACCGCGGGATCGCCATCGCGCCCGGACCGATCTTCTCGGCGCGCGGCGCGTTCCCGAGCACCATCCGCGTGAGCTGCATCTTGCGGTTCGGGCCGCGGGTCGAGGAGGCGCTCGCGACCGTCGGCGACCTGGCGTCACGTCAGATCGAACGAGGCAGGCGGCTCGACGTGGCGTGACGCCCGCGCCCTCGGGTAACGTAGGCCCGATGCGGCGCTCGCTCTGCTTGGCTGTCTGTCTCTCGGCGTCGGCTCTCCTCGTCGGGTGCCAGGACGAATACGAGGAGGAGTGCTCCGCGTTTTGCCCCGAAGGGGTGTCGGCGTGCCCGCAGGGCGAGGTCGACTGCACGAAGAACTGCGCCGATCAGGCGCGCGCCGCCGACCCGCTCGGGTGCCGCGAGCAGTCGGTCGCTTACTCCGAGTGTGTCGCCGGCGAGGACGTGTGCTCGGAGGAAGCGCCGGAGCCGTGCCAGGACGAATACGGCGCGCTCTACGACTGCTTGGCCGCCCAGCAGGGCGGCTGAAGCAACAGGACCATCAGATCCCGTCGGTCGGCTGGCGCTGGATGAAGACGAGGCCCTCGAGGCGCTTCGAGACGTGGACCTTGTTCTTCGCGTCGACGACGACCGCCCCGGCGTCGGGGTGCGCCTCGATTAGCGCGAGCCCCTTCTCCGGACCGAGGATGAAGACGGCGTCGTCGAGCGCGTCCGCGACGAAGGCGTCCTTTGCCCAGACCGTGACGCTCCGACAGGCCGTGGCCGGGTAGCCGGTGCGCGGATCGATGATGTGGTGGTAGCGCTTCTTGTCCTTCACGAAGGCGCGCTCGTAGTCGCCCGCGGTGGAGAAGGCGTGGTCCTCGATCTGGATCATGGCGAAGTAGTCGGTCGGTCCGCTGCCGCGCGGATCGCGCACGCCGACGCGGAACGGCGTGCCGTCGGGCTTCTTGCCGCGGACGAAGAGATCGCCGCCGGCTTGGACGAAGAAGCCTTTTACGCCGGCCTCGTCGAGCACACGCGCCGCGGCGTCGACCGCGTAGCCCTTGGCGATGCCGCCGAGGTTGATGCGCATGCCCTTGCGCTCGAGCTTCACGGTCCGTGAGGCGCCGTCGAGCGTGATCTTCCGGTAGTCGATCAGCTTTCGCGCGCGGTCGATGTCGGCCTTCTTGGGGATGCTCCCGTCGACGCCTTCGTCGAACTTCCAGAGCCCGCGCATCGCGTCGAAGGAGATGTCGAAGACGCCCTGCGACTCCTTGCCGATCCAGACGCTCTTCTCGAGCACCGCAAACGTCTCCGGGCCGACGCTCACGGCCTCTTTCCCGGCGGCGTCGTTGATCCGCGAGATCTCCGAGTCCGCCACCCAGGTGGACATGAGCTTCTCGAGGCGCTGGATCTCGCGGAACGCGCGCGCGAGCGCGACCTTCGTCGCGTCCTCGCCGACCTCGGGCGAGGTGTAGGCCGTCATGAGGATACGCGTGCCCATCGCGCCCTGCTCGAGGGTGACCTTGAGCGGCTCGAAGGGCGGCGGAGGCGGCGGGTCCGCGCTCTCGATGGCCGTCGCGACGGCGGCGGAGACGGGCGGCGGCGCCACGGGCACAGAGCGCGCGGGCGGCGGGTCCGAGCACGCGGCTGCGAGCAGCAAGAGGGGGATTGCGCGGGCCGTCCTCATCGCGCTCCCCCGTGCTCGCGCTTGGCGGCGGCGCGCAGCTCTTCGTCCGCGAGGACGTCGCGGGCGAGCAGGGCCATCGCCTTGGCCGCGACGACCATGGAGGCGTAGCCGCGCTCGCTGTTCGCGCACGCGGCGAACTCGCGCTGGTGACACGTGGTCTCGTTCTCGTCACAGATGGCGAGCCAGGGGTGGATCGACGGGACCGCGTGCGAGACGTCACCCATGTCGGTGGAGCCGGTCCCGACGTCGGGGTCGAGCTCCTTCGGGGCGCGACCAAAGCGCTCGAGGTGCGCGCCGAAGCGCCGGGCGAGCGCGAGGTTGTTCTTCATGTCGCGGTAGCCACGCCGGACCTCGACGTCGACCTCGACGCCACACGCGAGCGCGGCGCCGCGACCGCAGCGCGTGACGATCTCGATGACCCGCTCGAGCTCGGCGGAGTCGAAGGCGCGCGCGCTGAACTCACACGAGGCGAGCTCGGGGATGATGTTCACCGCGTCGCCGCCGTTCGTGATGAAGCCGTGCACGCGGTCGCCGTCCTTCAGGTGGACACGCTGCGAGTCGACGAGGTTGAAGGTCTGGATGCAGGCCGTGAGGGCGCTCCGGCCGTCCCACGGGGCGACCGCCGCGTGGGAGGCGCGGCCGCGGTAGGTGAAGGTGACGTAAGCGTTCGCGAGCGTCGGGTGGGCGAGGAGATCGCGGTCGAACGGGTGGAACATCATCGCCGCGTCGACGCCTTCGAACGCGCCGGCCTCGAGCAGCTTGATCTTCCCGCCGCCGCCCTCTTCGGCCGGTGTCCCGAGGATGACGACCTCACCGGGGAGGTCCTCTGCGCGGCTGGCCAGCGCGAGGAAGGCGCCGAGCGCTCCGCCCGCGATGAGGTTGTGACCACAAGCGTGGCCGATCTCCGGCAGGGCGTCGTATTCGGCGAGGATGGCGACGCGGGCGCCGCCCGCTCGGCCCGCTCGCGCCCGGAAGGACGTCGGCATGCCGGCGAGCCCCCGCTCGACGGGGTGGCCGGCCTTCTCGAGCGCCTCGGAGAGCCACGCCGAGGCGTTGTGCTCCTCGAAGCGAAGCTCCGGGCTCGCGTGGATCTTGGCTGCGACCTGGCGAACGCCTGGCGCGACCGACTCGACTGCAGCGACGATGGCGTCGTCTTCGAGCCTCATCGCGGCGGAGACTAGCACCTGGACACGAGGTGGACCGAGCCTGCAGCTTTTTCGCCAGCCTGGTTAAGGTTCTCCAGTTCGAGCCGTATCTCGTGGCGGATCCTTTTCAGCCCTTCCCGAAGTGGGACGTGTGAAGCGTCCGCTCCATCTCGGAGCGAGACCGGCTCGGCTTTCCAAGGCATTTTGGGCACCCAGAGGGCTGCGGCCTGACGGCATCGTCTTTGCCAAGGTGAGCGGTCATGGCGCAGCAACCCTCCGACCCCGCCGTGGCATCCGAGAGGCCCGAGCCCCAGGACTGGGACGAGATCGTTCGTGCCCTCGCCGCCGAGCTCGGCGAGCTCGCCGAGACCCACCCCGCGGAGGCCGAGCCCGCTCGGCGGCTCGCCTTCTCGCTGCTCGAGCTCGTCGGTCTGTTCGGCATCGTCTCGGACGACTTCGTCGCCGACATGGTCTCACGCGCGGAGCGGCTGCTCGCGTCGGAGCGCGTCCGGCCGGGGTTCGCGGTCCCCAAGGTCTACGACGACAACGAGGACGACGAGGTCACGAGGCCCGAAGGCCTCGCCAGACGGCGTCGTATCGGGTCGGGCACGCGGCGCATCGACCCGCGCGCCGAACCGATGCGGCTCCGCTTGCGCGCCGGTTGAGCGCCCCGCGAGCTACTTCCCTCGAAAGGCCGGCTTTCGCTTCTCGGCGAAGGCCTTGAGCGCCTCGGTTCGGTCCTCGCTCCGGAGGGTCTCGTCGTAGTGCACGCGCTCGAGCTCGAGCCCGTGGTCCAGACCCACGTCGAAGGAGTCGTCGATGGCGGCGAGGGCCGCGGCCTGGGCGATGGGAGCGCCGTTCGCGATGGGCTCGATCCACGCGATGGCGTCGTCCACCACGTTGGCGCCCTGCGGGCTCACGCGGTTGACCACGCCCCACGCGAGGGCCTCCTGAGCGGAGAGCGGGCGGCCGAGCAGGATCATCTCCTTCGCGCGAGCCTCGCCCACGATGCGCGGCAGACGCTGTGTCCCGCCCGCGCCAGGGATGATGCCGAGCGTCGTCTCCGGCAGCCCGATCTGCGCGTGGGGGACCACGACGCGCAGATCGCAGACGAGCGCGAGCTCCAGCCCGCCGCCGAACGCGCTGCCGTTCAGCGCGGCGATGACCGGCTTGGGGCTCTTGTCGAGCACGCCGAGCTCCGTCCGGTAGAGGCCGACCTGGACGCGCACGTCTTCGTTCGTGAAGCCCTGGCGCTCCTTCAGATCTGCCCCGGCGCAGAACACCTTGTCGCCTGCGCCCGTGACGACGATCGCGCGGATCGCGGGATCGGCGACGAGCTCGCGGCCGAGCCGCCCGAGCTCGCGGAGCGTCTTGCGAGAGAGCGCGTTGCGACGCGCCTCGCGGTCGACCACCAGGACGCCGACGGCACCGCGCCGCTCGACCCGAACCGGGCTCTCGTCTTCTTCGCTCATGTTCTCTCGGAGCCCCGCTTCAGGGGCAGAACGCGCCCAAACATGCGGCGATCTCGTTGCCGCACTCGGACTGGATGCAGCCGAAGTCGCCGCCGCAGACGGGCAGTGCGCCGATGGCGCAGTCGAGCACCTGATCGACGAAGAACTGCACGTCGGCGCAACCCTGCGCCACACAGTTGGCCACGCAGGTGATGCTGAACTCCGGCGGGGTCTGGTTGAGGTCGATGCAGCCGAAGGCGCACGTGACGATCTCGAAGCAGCCGAGCGGATCGCAGTCGCCGCAGTCCGCGTTGCAGTTCGTGCAGGTCTCGTAGGGGCCTTCGCAGACGTTGTTTCCGCAGACCGAGCACACGCCGCAGTCCTGCTGGCAGGACGCGCACGTCTCGTTGCCGCTGCACGTCCCGTTCGGGCAGCCGGGGCATTGGCCGCAGTCCGCCGGGCAGAGGAAGCAGTCTTCGTTGTTGGGGTTGCAGATCCCGTTGCCGCACGACTCGCAGACGCCGCAGTCCGGCGCGCAGGAGAGGCAGTTCTCGCCGCTGTCGCAGAAGCCGTTGCCACACGTCTCGCAGACTCCGCAGTCCGACGGGCAGCTCGCGCACGTCTCGGTCGCGTCGCACGAGCCGTTGCCACAGGTCTGGCAGAGGCCACAGTCGAACGGGCAGCTCGCGCAATCCTCCGAAGGATCGCAGACCAGGTCCCCGCAGCTTGCGCAGACTCCGCAGTCCTGCACGCAGGTCGCACAGGACTCCGCCGCCTCGCAGTTGCCGTCGCCGCAGCTGTCGCAGACGCCGCAGTCGACAGGGCAGTTCGAGCAGGACTCGGAGCCGGCGCACGCGCCGTCCCCGCAGCCTTCACAGAAGCCGCAGTCGACAGGGCAGGTGTCGCAGGCCTCGCCGCCCGAGACGTCGCAGACGGAGTCGCCGCAGTCGTTCACCTCGGCCGAGGTGACCTCGAACGGACCGGAGCGACCGCAGCCAGCTGCGAGGGAACCGCCAAGGAAGGCAGCGCATCCGAGGATGGCGCCGAGGCGCATGAGGCCGGGCGAAGACGCAAGCATGGCAACCTCCACTCGCGAGCGCGAGAGCGAAGGTTACGTAGCACCGGGCGCACAAAAGAAGAAGGCCGACGCGAGGTCGGCCTTCTGCGCCGCGGCGGTCAGGACACCAAGGACCTGGCCGCGACGCTCAAGTGAGCGTTGCTCAGGGGGCCGGGGCGGCCGGGGCGCCACCACCGACGCCGGGGGCAGCCGGAGCGCCGCCGCCAGCAGCCGGGGCGTCGACAGCGCCGGCAGCAGCCGACGCCGCGCCGTCAACGGCGCCGTCAGCGGGCTTGTTGCCGCCGCCGCAGGCGACGAGACCGAGAGCAACGAGAGCAACGAAAGCGAGCTTGATGTTCATGAGTCCTCCGAGTGGCGCCGGGGCACTCGAAGGCAGAAGCCTCGCAGTCGCCGGCCGGCAAACGTGCGCACGATGGCGCGTTTTCGGTTTCGACCCTCTGGACGCCCAGCCCCTCCAGGACGGCTCAAAGAAATCTCACGAAGCGCGATCCGCGGCAAAGTGCCGCACTCAGCCCCGAGCCCGGAAGCGGACGGCCGCCCCAGAGCGTCTGCGGGCGAGCCGCGACCGAGACGGCCCCGTCAGGTAGCCCAACACGGGATAGCCACCCGTGACGGCGGCGTCAGGGCCGAGGACGATGACCGAACCGTCACCGGTGACCTGGATCGCCCCAGGGAGGACGGGCTCGGGCAGGGCGAGATCACCCGCCCCCCGCGGGATGGGCGGGCCTACGAGGCGGGCGCCCAACCGGTCCAGGGCGCTGGACATTTGGTAGGTCCCGCCGAGCAGGACATCGAGCGCGCTCGCCGGGAGCCGGGGATCGGGAGGTGACGGAACGAGCTCGAGCGGCTCGTCGTCCAGCGCCGGCCGCTCGGACGATCCGGGCGGACCGACGGGCTCGTCGCCGAGGCCGATGCGATCACCCCGCGCGAGAGGTCGGCCACCCGCGCCGCCGAGGCCCGCCACCACGAGCGTGGAGCGCGACCCGAAGACCACCGGGGCGGCGACACCGCCGCGCAGCGCGAGGTACCGAACGGCTCGGTCGGTCGCGGGGACCTCCAGGCGATCGCCGGGGCGAAGCGTCGCGGCAGGCCCGCCGTCTAGACTGACGGTAACGTCATTCATGACCGACGCCGCGAAGCCGCCCAGCACGATCTCGATCGCCGCGGCTCCCGGCGGGTTGCCCACGGCCAGGTTCGCGGCCGCGAGGGTCTCGGCGTCGAGCGCGCCGCTCGTGGGGAGCCCCTGGCCGCGCCGCCCGAAGCGGCCGAGATCCTGGACCGTGGCGATCGGCGCGACGCGGCCAACCTCGAGCACCGGGCACCCCGGCGCGGGGGCAGCGAGCGGCGCGGTGCCCGCGGCGGGGCGAGCCGGATCCGACGGCGGCACGAAGCGCACCGTGTCGAGGACGGCGATACGCCGGGGCGGGTCGTGTGCCCTGTCGAACAGGTGCGCCTGCCTGGCGTTGCCTATCCAGCTCCAGCCGCCAGGCGAGGCAAAAGGATACACACCTGTCAGCTTCCCGGCGACGCCGACGGCGCCGGGCGCGACCCGCTTGCGCGGCGAGGCGAGGCGCGGTCGAACGAGCGCGTCGGGGATCTCGCCGAGGTAGGCGAACCCGGGGAGGAAGCCGCAGACGAGCGCCGTGTACGTCGGCCCCGCGTGCAGCTCGGCCACGGCAGCGGCCGAGAGGCCGGTCGCCTCGCACAATTCCGCGAGGTCCGGGCCGTCGTAGTCGATCTCGATCTCGTGATGGCGGCGCGGCGGCGGCGGCGGCACCGGCGCGTCCGACGCGTCACGCAGCGCGGCGGCGTCTCGGGTAAGGACGAGGAGCGTGCTGCCGCCCTGCACGACGTCCGCCTCCGGCAGGGCCGAGCGGAGGGCGGCGGCGCGCGCCGCGAGCTGCGTGGCGCGCGCGACCAGATCACCGGCCAGCTCCGGCGCGAGCACGTAGGCTCCGTCGGCGATCTCGACGAGGCTCACCGGCGGACCGCGCCCGGGAGCAGGCCCGATCGCTCGAGCGCCTCGCGGACGGCCCGGCCGATCTCGACGGCCCCGGGCGTGTCGCCGTGAAGGCAGAGCGTGTCGAAGCGACCGCCCTCGCCGAGCGCGACGGCCTGCTCCGCACACGCGAGCGGATCCGTGATGAGCGCGCCCGGCGAGGAGCGCGGCACGAGCTGGCCGGCCTCGTCGTAGCGCCGATCGGCGAAGCCTTCGCGCAGGTAACCGAGGCCGCGGGCGTGCGCGAGGCCCTCGAGCACGGAGCCGGGCGAACCGACGAGGGTCCGGAGCGAAGGGAGCGCCGCGATCGCCGCGTCCAGGAGCGCGGTCGCGCACGCCGGGTCGGAGGCTGCGTCGTGGTAGAGCGCGCCGTGCGGCTTGACCGAGCCGACCTCGACGCCGAGCCGCTCCGCCTCGTCGCGGAGGAGCACGCACTGCTCCTCGACGCTCCGCTTCGTGGCCGACGGGTCCAAGAAGCGCGAGGTGCGGCCGAACCCGGCGCGATCGGGGTACGAGGGGTGCGCGGCCACGCGGACGCCCGCGGCGCGCGCGCGCTCGAGCGCGCGACGCAGGAGCGCGCCGCCGCCTGCGTGGCCGCCGCAGGCGACGTTTGCGGTGGTCGCGATATCGAACAGGGCGACCGGCTCGTCGTCCAGCTCGCCGAGGTCGATGTTGAGCTCCATGTCAGACCCGCCTGGCGCTCAGATCCGCCTCGCGAGCCGCGTCGAGCGCCGCCTCCATCTCGGCGGCGAGCTCGTCGGCCGCGGCCTGCTCCTTCGCCGCCTTGGCGTCGGCGGCGGCCTCGTCGAGCTTCGACTCCACGCGGAGCAAGATGTCGCGGACGCGTTGCCCTTCTTTGCTCGACGGATCGACCCGCCGCTCGTCGAGGATCGACCGCGCGTGTTTCATCGCCGGCGTGACGGTCGCGGCGAAGACGGGATCGGCCGTCGTGAGCTTCCTGGAGACGCGCGCGACGAGCTCGCGCATCTGGCCGATCGGCGAGAGTTTCTGCCGCCTGCGGATCATCCAGGCGAGGCCGACCACCGCGGCGAGCCCAGCGACGCCGGCGGCGCCGAGCACCGCCGGGTGAGTCGCCGCGCTGACGACCGGCGCGTACGCGGGGGGCGGAGGCGGCGCGACGATCTCCAGGTTGATCGCGCCCTTCAGCGAGCTCTTCCACTCGTCCATCGTGACGAGGCGCGACTGGGAGAGCGGCAGCGTCCGGAGCGGGAGGCAAGGCGCCTTCACGCCGAGCTTCGCGCAGACCGGGGCAGGGTCGCCCGTCGCGATGGCCACGACCTCGTGTGTCTTCGGATCGCGCGAGGTCACGTGGAAGCCGCCGGCCTTGAAGTCGATGAGGCCGCCCGGGTCGACCGAGGCCCCGCCCGGCGTCCCTTCCGGCCACGTGGTGGTGGCCGCGTCGATCTCGGCCCCGTCGAACGTCGAGTGGAAGCTGCCCTTCAGGCGAATCTCACCCCCCGGCTCGACGGGGACGTGCGAGGCGAGGCGATCGAGGTCGATGGGGGGCATGGTCGAGGTCAGTGTACCAGCGGGCCCTCCGCTCAGTGCAGGTGCACGCTTCCCGCCGTCTCCATCATCATCGCCAGGACGAGCGGATCCTTCAGCGAGCCCTTGCCCGCCGCGTGCACGCGGAGCCGCGCGAGGCGCTTGGCGTCCTCCACGAAGAGCGGCTCACCGAGCGCAAAGGCCGCGTGATGGAGGAGCCCCTCGCGCTCGCCCAGGAGGTCGATCGCCTTCTGGTGCTGGTTCTGGCCGATCAGGACCGAGGCCTTCATCAGCGTCTCGCCAGCGGCGAAGCCCTGCACGGTGCGCGCGACCGAGGGGTCGATCGACTTCGCGCTCTCGACGTCGCTGTTCGCGTACTCGAGCTTGATGGGGAGCTCGGTCGTCACGTTTTTCTTCGTGATGCGGTCCTTGTATTTGAGCTCCACGAGCGCGACGTCCTTCGCGCCGACGCCCTCGGGCAGGCGGAGCTTGAGCAGGATCGAGTGGCTGTCGTCCTTGGCGAAGGAGGGCATGAAAAAACGCATGCCACCCTCCACGTCCGTCTGCCTGTTCGCCTTGATGCCGTCGCGCTTCTGCGTCTGCTGGTCCTGCGCGACCTCGATCTGCCGCACGCGGCTCGCCTCCGACTCGGAGAGGCGGCGCGAGCCGTAGACGTTCAGGAGCTCGACGCCGGGCTTGAGGCGGAGGCGAACCTCGACGGCGGTGGCCACCGGCTCGAGGCGCTTGTCGAGCTCGGTCGCGAGCGCGCCCGGGATCTGCGCGGCGTCGCGGAGGTAGTAGTACCCACCCGCGCCGTCCTGCGCGATCTGGCTCATCAGGGGCCCGTCGTAGTCGGTCCCCATACCAAACGAGCTCGTCTGGATGCCCTCCTGGAACGCGTCGAGCGAGAGCTTCGAGAGCTGGCCGCGGTTGGTGATGCCCTCGTTCGCGCGGCCATCGGACATCAAGAAGACGACGCGGACGCCGTCCTTCGCGGCGGCCTTGTCGCTCGCCTGCTCGTAGCCGAGCCGGAGGCCTTCGCCGATGTTCGTCCCGCCGCCCTCGACGATGTCGCCGATCGTCTTCTTCAGGCTCTCGCGGCGCGCCCCCACCTTGCCCATCGGGATCATCACCTGGGCGTCGGTCGAAAACGTCACGAGCGAGAAGTCGTCGTTCGCGCCGAGCTTGTCGACGAGGTCCGAGGCCGCGGTGCGCGCCGCCTGGATGAGCTGACCGCGCATCGAGCCGCTGACGTCCATCACGACGACCACCGAGAGCGGAGGCCGCTCGCTGGCCTTCGAGGAGGTGGAGCGGAGCGACAGCCGGACGTGGACGGGACCGCCGCTCGGCGCGAGCTTGCCACGCTCGAAGTCGACGCCAAACGCGAGCGCGCCCTCCTTGGGTGGCTCGAGCGTGGGCGCGTAGCGCGCCCCGATGTCGCTGACGATCTCGCGCTCGCTCGCTGGCAAGATGCCGGCCGCGACAGCCGACTCGAACGCCGAGAGGTGTCCGCCGCCCGGCCGGTAGGTCGTCGCGAACCGACCGTTCGGGTCGATGGGCGTCTCGACCAGCGCCGGCGGCGGCGCTGCCGGCTCCGCCGGCGGGGGGGGTTGCGCGAGCTGCGGGCGGTTTGTCTTGGCCTTGCCGTCCTTGCCTGAGACGTCGCCCTGCGAGGGGTCGTACTTCGCCTCGCCCGGCCAGCCACGGCCAGCCCCCTTTGCGCCGGCCCCGATACCGCCGATGGACTTCTGCGACTCGAGGAGCCCTCCCCCACCTGTCGGCGCGGCGGTGGCCGCCCCGGCAGGCTCCTCCGCCGCCTCCTCTGCGCGGTTGTTGTCGGCCGGCGCGGGCACCGCGTAGCCGCCCTCGTCCCTCGCCGCTGCCGCGCTCGAGGCCGGCCCGGCCCTTCCTTGCTCGGACGCCTCGGCCTTGTCGGCCTTCTTCGCGGCGACGCCGATCGGCGCCCCGCTCGATCCGTCGCCACAGGCAACGCCCAGCGTCGCCGTGATCACCCCCGCCCACATCCTCCGTCGATCCATTCCGGCCTCCGAGTGTCCCTTGTGACGAACGGCTCCCCGTCGGGATCTACCGGACTGCGGGCGCCACGAACTTCAGAAAGCACGTGGGGCGGTCGGAAGTTTCCGTGACCCCAGTTTTCAGAGGAGCTGGTAGAGGGCGACGGCCACGAGGCTGACCACACAGAGGACGATGACCGCCTCGACGAGGTTCGCCCCGCGCCTGCCCGAGCGGCGACCGGGGAGCAGCAACGGAGGCGAGCCTACCACGCGGGCCAAAGCCCCCCGGCCGCGGTGTGCTCGTGGGGCAGCATCGGGGCCGAGAGCGAGCTAAGCTCCGGCCAGAGATGACGTACCTCGTCGCGATCCTCGGCCTCGCCGCGTTGATGATCGTCCATGAAGCCGGCCACTATTTCGCGGCGAGAGCGTTCGGGCTCCGCGTCACGAAGTTCTCGATCGGCTTCGGCCCCACGTTCTTCCGCATCCAGCCGGACGCGGGGTTCTGGACGTTTGTCTCCTTCGGCGACCGCTTGAAGGTGAAGCTCTTCAAACACGACCCCGAGCGGCACGGGCCGACCGTCTTCCAGGTCGCGATGATCCCGTTTCTGGCGTACGTCCAGATCGCCGGGATGAACCCCCTGGAGGACATCGATCCGCGCGACCGCGGCTCGTACGCCAACGCCGGGATCTGGGCGCGCATCGTCACGATCTTCGCCGGCCCGGCCGCCAACTACGTGTTCGCGTCGGTGTTCCTCTTCTTCCCCTTCTACATCGAGGGGATGGATGAGCGCGGCGCGCCGACGCAGGTCTCCGTGTCGGAGGGGGCACCGGCAGCGGCCGCCGGCCTGCGCGACGCGGACACGATCCTCTCCATCGACGGGCAGCCGATCGCGACCTTCGAGGACCTGAGCGCGAAGGTGCAGGCGTCGGCCGACAAGGAGGTCCCCTTCGTGGTGATGCGCGACGGCGCGCAGGTCACGATCCCCATCAAGCCCCAGTTCACGGAGGCTTGCGGGAAGATCTGCATCGGCGTCCGTCCTTACGTCCGCCGTGTCCCGATCTCCGCCGGGGAAGCAGCCAAACAGGCCGTGCTGGAGCCACCGCACGTCGTGAAGAACATGCTCGTGTCCCTGGCTGACCTCGCGCGCGGCAAGAGCGAGGAGAAGCTGGGCGGCCCCGCGAGGATGGTGCAGGAGATCAAGAAGGTGGCCGACCACGGCTGGGCTCGCTTCATCCAGCTGCTCGGGGCGCTCTCGGCCTACCTCGCCGCGTTCAACCTCCTGCCGATCCCCGCCCTCGACGGCGGGCGCCTCATGTTCCTCAGCTACGAGGCCGCGACGCGAAAGCGCGCCAACCCGACGGTGGAGGCACACATCCACGCGATCGGCCTCGTCATGATGCTGGGCCTCATGATCTACGTGACCTTCGCGAACGACATCCCCGGCCTGCTCAAGTAGCTCCGTGGACGACGCGCTGCTCGATCTCGCAGCTCCTCCGACGCTGCCGTCGCTCACCGAGCGCGCGGCCGTGGCGGAGCTCGTCTACGCGGGCGCCGGCGTGGGCCGCTCGGAAGACGACGATCGAGGCCCCGACGACGGGACCGACACGGGCTTCTTGTGGCTCTCGCACCTGCAGGCCGAGGTGCCGCTGCTCTCGCGCAGCTGGCACGCCGGCCTCGCGTGGGACGTCGCATCGGCCGCGGCTCCCGGCAAGGATCGCTCGTTTCTCTACGGCAACCCCGAGCTCTGGGCGCGTGGGATCGGGTTCAGCGAGAGCGGCCTCGCGGGCGGCGGGTCGCTCGGCGTGGTCGTCCCGCTCCCGCGAGGGGAAAGCGACGCGGCGCTCGAAGACCTCGTACGCGTCGTGAGGCCTTGGGACACGGGCTACTTCTCCGACACCATCCTCACGGTGCGGCCCGCGTTCGACGCGCGCGCGGTGCTTCCGCCCTTCGTGCTGCAGATGCGGCAAGGGCTCGACGTCTCCTACGGGCTCGACACCGGTCGGGGAGACTTCGTGGCGCGCATCGCCACGTACATCGGCTGGGAGCCGGCGCCGCGCGTCACCGTGGGCCTCGAGCTCTGGCAGATCTACTCCATCACCGCCGAGGTCGCCGACGATCAGCGCGCCGCCATCACGCTCTCACCGTCGATCCGCCTGCGCACGCGGCCGCTCGAGCCCGGGCTTTCGTTCTTGTTCCCGCTCTCCACGCCGCTCGAGGGGATCGCGACCGCGTTCTTCGCAGCGCGTGTTCACGTGCGGCTGGCGCTCGGCGACACCGCAGACGTAACCTACGACCCGTGAGAGCACCGGTTGCCGAACAGACAGACCCTGCCATTCGGGGACATCGGCGCCGCCCTTTCACCCCCCCGGCCCCCCTCGCCTTCGGCAAGGGGGGAGGGCGCAGGGTCCTCGGCGCTCTGCTGGCGCTCTCGCTCGCGGGCTGCTCGCCCAACAAGGTGAGCTTGCGCGGCGGCCCGCGTGAGTACGTCGCGACCGACTACGAGGACGTGCTCGAGCGGTGGACGCGCACGGAAGACCTCATCACCCTGGCGGAGCTCGACAACCTCCTCCAGACGACCGCCACCTTCGAGTCGTGGGACTTCCGCTGGGCGTACGTCGTCCGATACGTGGAGGACTACCGGCTCACCATCGAGCAGCGAAAGAAGCTGCTCGAGAAGACGCTCGACGAGACCAAGCAGGGCCACCATTTTTTCGTCGCGATCACCGGCGGTGAGCGCCGCTTCAACGATCTGACGAAGCCGGACAGCGCGTGGATCGTCCGGCTGATCGACAGCACCGGCAACGAGACCGCGCCGGAGGAGATCACGATCATCAAGCGGCCGAACGCGATCGAACAGACCTACTACCCGTACATCACGGTGTTCCACCAGGCCTTCCGCATCCGCTTCCCGCAGGTCAGGGCGGACGGCCGGCCGACGATCTCGCCCAACGCGGAGTGGGTGGGCCTGCGCTTCGCCGGAGCACAGGGCAACAGCGAGCTTCGCTGGGTCCTCGATCGGGACCTGCCCTCCGAGCGTGCGCAACGAGCCGCCGCGGTCAAATAACCGCGCTGTCAGGTAACGCGGAGCAGCTCGATCAGCGACGGGATGGTCGAGAAGAGCTCGAGCGTCTTCATCCGCGTCGCCACGAGGACGAGCGCCCCCTCGGGCCCCGCCTTGATCTCCGCCGGCGCGGGGCCCCCTTCGAGGACCGAGCCCGCGAGCACGACGTCCCCGGCGCCGAACGTCGCGTCCCCGGCGCCCTGGACGATGGAACCGAGACCGACGATGGTGAGCCCGGCCACCTCCCCCGCCGCTGCGACGAGAACCTCCGCCGGGGCGAGCGAGCGCACCGAGAGGTTCTCGAGCGTCATGAAGCGGCTCGATTCGTCGAGATCGCCGAGCGGCCCCATCGTGGCGCCGGTGAGGGCGGCGACGCGGTCTCCGCGCGCGACCAGATCTTCGAGAACCCAGGGGCACGAGCGGAGGCACGACTCGATGACGGCCTTGTCCCAGGTGGCCACGCGCGACGGCATCGTCGCGACGACCCGGATCGACGAGCCGTCGGGGTGAGCCGTCAGCGCAGGGGCGAGCGCCGCCTCCTCGAGAGCCAGGGCCGCGGCGTCCGCGATGGTGGGGCAGACGACGGCGGAGCCGGACAGGAGCAGCGCGACGCCGAACCCGCTCACTTCCTCATCCACCGCGAGCTCGACGATCTTCGCGCTCGTCGCGAGCTCCACCTGCACCTCGGAGGGGAGGTCGCCGAAACCTTCGACCCGATCGAGCACGAGGTTGCCGACGGATCGCGCCTCGGGGGGAACGGTCGGTGCGCGCGTCGGAGCCGGTGCAGCGGGCTTGGGCTGCGGCGCGGGAGGAGCGGGCTCGGCGGACGCGGGCGCCGCTTGCGGTGCCGGCGGAGGCGGCGTCTGCGGCGCAGGAGGTGGTGGCGTCGCGGGCGCGGGCGGCGCAGGAGGTGGTGGCGTCGCGGGCGCGGGCGCGGGCGGCGCAGGAGGTGGTGGCGTCGCGGGCGCGGGCGTCGCGGGCGCGGGCGCGGGCGGCGCAGGCGGCGCGCCCGCCGACCGGGTCGCGAGCTGCTGAGCGGCCGGCATCGTCGCAGGCGGCGGATCGGTCTTGTGCTCGCTCGACGCCGCGCTCGGAGGAGGCGTCGGCAGACCGTTGCCAAACAGCGGCGCCGACGGAGCCGGGGCGTTCGGGGCCTGGTTCGGTGCCGCGCTGCCCGGCAGCGGTCCGCTCGCAGGTGGCGGCGTGGTCCGTCGCTCGCGAGGCGGCGGAGGCACGCTCTTGCGCTCCGACCGCGGCGGGATGTCGAGAGGAGGCGGTGGGACGCTCGTTCGCTCCGGCTGCTCGTTCGGGGCGAGGGGCGGGATGCTCTTCCGAGCGTCGCTCGTGAGCGCGGCGACACTCCCCGGAGGAAGCGTCGGCTTGCGTGTCGGAGGCGGCGCGGGCGTGCCCCGCGCGGCGCCGTCGTCAGCGAGGTTGGCGAGCTTCGAGCGGGCCGCTTCGAGCGTCGGGCCGTCCGGACCGCCCGTGAGCGTGGCCGACCTCTTCATCGGCGGCGGCGGCGGGGGCGGCGGAGCCTTCCGCTTGAGCATGAAGTCGACCGACGGCGCAGACGTGATGACATCTTCGTCAGTGAAGTTGTCCGTTCGGTGCCCGATCGTGCGCGGCGCGGGCTCGTCGGGGATATCGTCGCTCCACGGGTCGAGGATCGGCGCGCGCTGCTTCTTCCGGACTGCGGCGCGCGACAGGGGCGTCGACGCGGGCTGCGTGACAGCAGCCGGAGGCGGCGTCGCCGGCGCGGCCGCTGCGGGAGCCGGGCTGGGTGTCGGGCTGGGCGCGGGCGCGGCGGACGGCTGCGGCGCGACCCGCGCGCTCACAGGAGATGAGCTCGCAGCCGCGACCGTTTGTGCTTCGGCCGGACGGCCCGACGCCACCGGGGGAGCGGCGACGGACGGGACGGGCGTCGCGGGCGCGGAGATGGGCTGGCTCGCCGCGGAAGCGGCGCTCCCCGACGGGGCGCTCGCCGGCGCGCCGGACGCGATCGGCGGGGACGTGGTCATCGCAGGCAGCGCAGTCGTGGAAGGCCGTGACGGCGCCGGCCTGGACGGCGCGGGCGGCGTCACGGCCGGCATGCTCGACTGCGAAGCGCTGCTGCTCGGAGCGGAGACCTGCGTCGACGCCAGCGGGTGCGCGATTATGGGGAGCGGCTGCGTCTTGTTGAGCGCCGCCAGCGCGGCCTGGTCCTGCGCAACCGAGACGGCCGGAGCGGGCGAGGGCACGGCGATCGAGGCGGCCGGCGGGATCGAGCCGGGGCCGTGGGCCACGCCAGGGAGGGTGCGCTCCTGCGTCTCTTCGTCGACGAGGTCGTCGGCGTCGAGGAGCTCCGCCAAGACGGGCGGCTTCGGAAGCGGCGGCTTCGCCTGAGCCGGCGGCACCGACGGCGTCAGCCCGCCCGGGGAGGTCGGGGGCGGCGCGGTCGGCGCCACGGAAGAGGACGACTGGAGCGCGAAGAGCTGCTCGAGCTCGACGGCTCGCTTGGCGAGCTCGACGGCGCGCATGTCCGCGCCGGCCGCTCCGGCGGCCTCGGCGGCGCGCCGAAGCCACACGAGCGCCTCACGCTTTTCGCCGCGCCCCCAGAGCGTCGTCGCCGTCTGCAGGCCCCAGACGACGTCTTCCACGTCGTCTTGCCTGGTCTCGGGTAGGAGCGAGAGCTCGTCCCCCATGAGGAGGAGACAAGACCTATCACAGGGTGGGATTAAACCGCGACCCGCTTCTTCAGGACTCGACGCAGCCGGAACGAACAGGCCTCGGCCTGGGCGGTGACCTCGGGCACGCCGACCGTGCTGGGGGACTCGCCAGGCATACGCCGGGCCAAGTAGCCGATGAGCGTCAGACCGGCCGACCGGGCGTCATCCGGGAGATCGCACTCGCGAAGCAAGCTGGCGAGCTCGGCAATCAGCCGAGTCCGATCACACTCAGGCCGCATCTTGGAGGGCCTATGAAGCAATTCATTGACAAAGTCAAAAGACCTCAACTCCACGGGCGACCTTTCTTCTCCGCGCAAAAGGCGTGCCCGAACCGGGGTCGCCTCCAGTCACGTCCCGAAGGACTCTGCGGCCCGCTCGGAGGGTTTACAAGGGCGAGATCAGCACTTCGCGATCTTTGGCGCCGTTCGCCGGGCCGACGAGGCCGCGCCGTTCCATCGCCTCGACGAGCTTCGCGGCGCGGTTGTAGCCGATGCCCAGCTTCCGCTGCAGCCAAGAGGTCGAGCATCGACGCGTGTCGGCCACGATGCGCACGGCCTGGTCGTACATGGGATCCCCCTCGAGATCTTCCTCCGCCTCGCCGCCCTCCTCCTCGTCGCGCGGCTTGAGGATGCTCTCGTCGTAGACGGGCGTGCCCTGCGCGCGGAGGTGGTCGGTGACCTTCTGCGTCTCTTCTTCCGAGATGAACGGGCACTGCACGCGGCGAACGTCGTTCGTGCCGTTCATCTTCACGAGCATGTCGCCCTTGCCGAGCAGGTGCTCGGCGCCTTGCTCGTCGAGGATCGTCCGGCTGTCGACCTTCTGCGCGACGCGGAAGGCGACGCGCGTGGGGAAGTTCGCTTTGATCATCCCCGTAATCACGTCCACGCTCGGTCGCTGCGTGGCGAGGATCACGTGCATGCCGGCGGCGCGCGCCTTCTGAGCGAGTCGCGCGATCGCGGCCTCTACGTCCTTGCCCTGCTGCATCATCAGGTCGGCGAACTCGTCGACCACGATCACGATGAACGGCAGCTTCTTCGGGAGCTCGACGTCGCTGCCGTCCTTCGCTGCGGGCACGTCTACCTCGGAGCCGTCCGCCGCCACCGCGCTCACGGTGGCGGGCGGCTTCGGGGGCTTGGCCTCCCCGCGCTCGACGCGCTCGACCCAGCCGTTGTAGGTCGTGATGTTCTTCGTACCGGCCCCGGCGAAGAGCATGTAGCGGCGCTCCATCTCGTCGACCGCCCACTTGAGGGCGTTGGCCGCTTGCTTCATGTCGGTGACGACAGGAAGAAGCATGTGCGGGATGCCGTCGTACGGGGCGAGCTCGACGACCTTCGGGTCGATCATGAGCAGGCGCAGCTCCTCCGGCGGGCGGCGGTAGAGCAGGCTCACGAGGATGACGTTGAGCCCGACGCTCTTTCCGGCGCCGGTCGCGCCGGCCACGATCACGTGGGGCATCGACGCGAGGTCGGCGAAATACGGCGCGCCGACGATGTCGCGACCGAGCACACACGGCAGCGGCGCCTTCATCTCGATGAAGCGCCGATCTTCGACCAGGTCGCGCATGCTGACGGGTGACCGCTTCGCGTTCGGGATCTCGAAGCCGATGCGGTTCTTCCCCGGGATGGGCGCGATGATGCGGACCTTGCGCGACAAGCCGAGCGCGAGATCGTCGGCCAGGCTCGCCACCTTGGAGACCTTCGTGCCGGCCGCGGGCGAGACCTCGAACGTCGTCACGGTGGGGCCGGGGTGGATCTCTTCCACGCGACCGCTCACGCCGTAGTCGGCCAGCGTCTTCTCCAGGAGCCCGGCCGTCTGCTTCAGCTGCTCCTCGTTGACGACGATCGAGCCGCCTTCCGGGGGATCGAGCAGGTCGAACGCCGGGAGCTTGAAGCCCTCTCGCGCCCTCTGCGCCGCGCGTCCGGCCTTCTCCACCTCGCGGGCGGAGGACGTATCGACGATGGTGATCTCTTTGTCGGCCTTCTTCGGAGGCTTGCGCACCGAGGCGGGCTTCTCGACCGCCTGCGCCGGCATGATCGGCGACGGGGTCTCCACCTCTTCTTCTCCCGCCGGGGGCGGCGGCTCCTTGACCTTCGGCTTCTGCGGGGCGCGCGCCCGCGTCTTGGGGGCCGGCGTCGGGGTCACCGCGTCTTGCGAGACGAGGAGGCTCGCGACCTCGGGCATGTCGGCGGCAGAAGGCTCGTCGAGCTCCGGCTCCGCCGGGTCGTCGTCGTCGTCGCTGAGCGCCGCGATGATCGCGTCCGGATCACCCTTGTCGATCGACGGAGGCTCGGGCGACACGAGGCCTTGGCGCTCGAGGGTCCGGGCCTGCTCCCACGCGGCCGCGAGCTTCATCGCGCCTTCTTTCCCCTTCTCCCGCGCCACCGCCGCGACCGTGAGCGTCCGGCGCGCCGACTCGATGAAGGAGAACGACGCGCGCCCCACGAGGATCAGGGCCACGACAGTGAGCCCGATGATGAACGAGCCGATCGAGCTGAAGAGCGCGCGCATCAGCTCTCCCGCGTGCTCGCCGACCAGGCCCCCGAGGGGCATCTTCCCGAACGCCTCGGCGTCCGGGAACGCGACGTGGACGAGGGCGGCGCAGATGGTGACGATCGTCACGTCGCCGAAGAAGCGGGTCGCCCAGGCGCGCGCGGATCGAGGCCGCGCCTCCGCGTCCGCCACGAGGGCGAGACCGATCGCCGCGAGCTCGATCGGGAAGATCCAGGTCGCGAGCCCCACGGCGGTCACCAGCACCTCGGCCAGGGTCGCGCCGACGGGGCCGACCCACTCCTGACCGTGGACGTCCGGGTTGTCGGGATCGGCCCGGAAGGAGAGGAGCGCGAGCGCCACGTAGAGCGCGGTCGCCAGGAAAAGCACGGCGGCGCTCTCGCGCGCGAACGAATGAGCCATCCGTCCGAACGAGCGAGGCTCTTCGTCGGTGGCACGGCGCGCGGCCGTCGCCGCCCCGGCGCCCGAAGGCGCCGGCGGCTTGGGTGACAAAAACGGGATCCTCATCGACCCGCGGTCGCCCCCTCTTACGCTTCGTGGCATGACCCCGGCCAACTTCTCGGCGGGCTCACGCCACTGGACGCCCAGTCAGGCGCCGGAGGCGCCGCGGAAGCGCCAGCACCAGAAAAATTCTTTGGTGATCAGCCCCTGGCAAGTACGATGTTTCCTCCCCGGGGACGAATAACGTCGATGCGAAAGATTGGCACGGTTGGGCGGCTCAAAGCTTGGCTCTACGCATCCCTGGTCCTCGCGGCCGCGGCGCCCCTCGTAGGCGGATGCCGAATCGACGAGAGCTACGTCCACAAAAAGGAAGGGACCTTGCGCGGTCCCGAGAAGCTCAAGGCGATCATCCTCGCCTCGAAGTACGACACGGGCCTCCGCGTCGAGGCGGCGATGTCGCTCATCCGCATGAAGCCGCGCGGCGGACGCGCGGTGGGGATCGAAGCCTGCGCCGACCCGACTGACGAGAAATGTTACAGCCTCGTCGACGCGCTGGCCGCGATCGCGCCGGAGGAGCGCGCGCCCATCCTCGCCGCGCTCATCCCGGCCATCATCGCCGAGCTGAAGAAGCCGCCGCCGGCCGCGCAAGCGGGCCAGGCTGCGCCTCCCGATCCGTCGCTCGCCTTCAAGGACGCGTCGTACGCGATCTTGACGTACGACAAGCAGGTGCTCCTCACCGACGAGGCCCTCAAGACCAACCTGCGCACCGCGCTCATCGACTGGGCGATGGCCGACTTCGAGCGCCGCCTCGAGAGCCGGACGCAGACGTACGGCATGGAGCAGCTGCTCCGGCACCTCGGCGCCGACTCGGTCGTCGGTCTGCCCAAGCTCATCAACCGCGACTCCCGCAACCTCGACAAGATCGCCTCGCTCATCGCGGACCTCGGCAACGATCAGACGAAAGAAGCGGCGTCCGTCGCGCTGGTCGACATCGCGAAATACGTCGTGTCGGACGAGTGGGTGAAGGTGAAGACGCCCCAGCTCGAAGAGGCGAACAAGCGCTCGAAGCTGGAGCCCACGCCCGATCAGTTCAAGGCGCAGCTCGAGCAGTACCAGGACGAAGAGCTGATGCGCGCGATGGGCACGCTCAAGCGCGTCGGCGGCCGCGCGACGGTCGACTTCTGCCTCGACTTCGCGCTCGACGGGAAGAACAAGAAGGAGCGGCGCGCCGCCGCCCTCGCCGCGGTCGAGCTGCGCCTCGATCCGAAGAACGAGGCGGACATGAAGCGGATCTTCGACATCGCGCTCTCCGACTCCCCGCCGGAGGTGCTCGATCTCGCCTTCCGCCGCATCGGCGAGATGCCCCGCGACAAGGTCGTCGACCGGCTCTATGCCGCGTTCAAGACGGACAAATGGAAGGTGCGCCGCGCCGCCGGAACCATCGTCCTCAAGATGAGCACGGTGAAGCACCTCGGCGAGTTCATGGCCAAGCTACCGGACAAGGACACCAAGGGTTTCGCCATGCCCGAGGCGATCACCTACGGTTCCTGGATGGGCGACCTCAAGGAAGGGAAGCCCGCGGACGAGCTGAAGAAGTTCCTGACGGAAGGCTCGCCCGCTTCGCGGACCACGGCCCTCAGCTTCTTCCTCGTGAACGGGACACCGGACGACCTCTCCGCCCTGACCCCGCTCGAGACCGACTCGATGCCCGTGCCGGTGTGTGAGACCGACGCGGAGTGCAAGTTTGCCTGCTACGTCCCGAAGGACCCTGCGAAGCCGGACGACAAGGAGCTGAAAGACGTCAAGACGATCGGCGAATACGTCAAGCTCTGCGTGATCCCCGGCATCAAGGAGAGGGACGAGCAGAAGAAGGCCGCAGAGAAGAAGGCTGCTGAAGGCGAGAAGAAGTGAGCGTCCACCATGAGCGCTGACCCGAACAAGAAGAGCGCACGAACGTTTCAGTGCCGCGATGTGCTGTGGGAGACGTTCGAGCAGATGGCCCGCGAGCTCGAGTGCTCCATCGACTACCTCATCAACGAGTCGATGAAGCAATACGCGCGGCAGCGGAGCTACAGCCCGAGCCCGAGCCCCGGACCTCGCACGCCGTTCCCTGGTCAGTCGTTCCAGACCGCACCGCCGGGGCAGGGCCAGATGCCGCAGGGCCAGATGCCGATGCCGCCGCCAGGTATGCCGCCGCAGCAGCCGATGCAGGGCTACGGCGGACCGCCTCCGCCGCCGCCTGGCTACGGCCAGCCTCAGCCCTACGGCGCGCCGCCGCAGCAGCCTGGCGCGAGCCGCATGCCTCCTCCCGCGCCCGGGCTCCCGCCCGGTCCTCCGCCCATCCCGGGCCCGCCGGGTAGTCCGAAGCGTGGCAGCTTGCCTCCGCCTCCGCCCGGAAACCGTCCGCCCGGATCGCCGCCGAGCGTGCGCGCGCCCGCGCCCCCGCCTCCTCCGGGTCCCGGCATGCCGCGGAAGCCACCTTCGGTTCCGCCGCCGCCTCCTCCGCCCGGAGGCTTCCCGCCCCCTCCCCCGCCCAACTACTACCAGGGCGCGCAGCAGCCGCCGCAGCAGCCCGGCTTCCCGCCGCCGCCTCCGCCGCCGCCTCCCCCGCAGCCGCAATACGGCGGCCCGCCGATGGGAGGGCAGCCGCAATACGGCGCGCCGCAGCAGCAGCCGCAGCCCCAAGCGGCGCACGCCCCCAACGGCACGCTCAACATCATCTACCAGGGTCAACGTTACCCGGTCACGAAGGACCGCTTCATCGTCGGTCGCGGCAAGCAGTCGAGCGACATGACGATCAAGGATCCGAACGTGTCGCGTCAGCACGCGATGGTCGAGTTCCTCAACGGCCAGTACTACATGGTGGACATGGGCTCGACGAACGGCGTCGAGTACAACGGCCAGCGGATCGCTCGGAAGGCGATCGCCGAGGGCGACCTCTTCCGGATTTGTGACCACGAGATCCGCTTCTCGTATCGCTGACGCCACCGTCATGCTCGGCGTCGTGGCCGTGCTCGCCTCGAGCTCGGCCCTCCGAGCGGACGAGGGCCGCGGCGGCGAGGGCGGCCCGTGGGTGGAGCCCGGCACCGCGGTCCCGGAGTGGGCGACCGCGGTGCGCGTCATCCGTACCGACGAAGGGATCCTCGTCGAGCCCAAGGGCGCCGCGGCGCGGCGCGGGTCGGCCGCGCGCGAGGCGCGCCTCCCCTTCTTCGGCGCACGGACCGGTCCTGGTTGCCGCGAGCCCTGGCTCTCGGTCGGGCCGCAGGCGTGGGTCTGCGGCGACCACGTCGAGCTCTCACGAGGGGAGCCCGTCCGCGCGACCTCGCGCACCTTCGAGCCGTCGTCCGACGGCCTGCCCTTCCGCTACTACTTCGTCGGCCCCGACGGCTCGCAGGGCTACCGCAAGCTCCTCGAGGTGGACGTGGGCGCAGCGGACGGCACGCTCGACCCCGGCTTCGCGGTCGCCATCAGCGAGGAGCGCTCGGTGGACGGCGCGCGGTACGGCCTCTCGGGCAACGAGCTGTGGATCCCCATGCGCGATCTCTCGCCGGCGCGGCCCATCGCGTTCCAGGGCTCGGAGGTGCCAGAGACGGCCGACAAGAGCAGCATCCCCTTCGCCTGGGTGACCGTGACGAGCACACGGGTGTACGCAGGCCCGAGCGCCGCCAAGCCGACGAGCGAGTCCTTCGCTCAATGGGTCAAGGTCCCCGCCTTCGAGGAGGCGGGGTCGTTCCAGAAGTTCACGCGCGTCGGTCCTGACAAATGGGTCATGTCGAAGGACATCCGGCGCCCGACCGTCGCGGCCCCGCCGGAGGACGTGGACGTCGTGGCCGGCGAGCGGTGGATCGACGTCGAGCTCGCGACGCAGACCCTCGTCGCCTACGAGGGCGACAAGCCCGTCTTCGCGACGCTCGTGTCGAGCGGCAAGGGCCGCGAAGGGAGCGCAAACGCGACCCCCAAGGGCACGAAGCGCATCTGGGTGAAGCTCGCCTCCGCCAACATGGACAACCTCGAGGACGAGAACGCGAGCCGCTTCTACCGGATGGAGAACGTCCCCTACGTGCAGTACTTCTCCAAGGGCGTGGGGCTGCACGGCGCGTTCTGGCATCGATCGTTCGGGCAGGTACGCAGCCACGGCTGCGTGAACCTCGCCCCGCTCGACGCGCAGCGCCTCTTCTGGTTCACCTCCCCCCGGCTCCCCGCCGGATGGACGGCGGTCCTGCCGCGCGACGCCGAGCGCGGCAGCGTCGTTCGGGTGCGGTGACGCCATGGTCGCGATCTTCTCCACCATCCGCGAGCTCGACAGGCTGAGGCAGATCAACGTCGTGCTCTTCCGGCACGGCTTCGCCGACGTCGCCCGGCGCATCGGCCTCGGCCAGAAGGCCGCAAAGCCGCCCGAGGAGGCGCAGGCCGAGATCGAGGCCGCCGAGAAGGGCGCCGAAGAGGCCAAGAAGAGCCCCATGGCCGAGCGCGTCCGGCTCGTCGCGATGGACCTCGGCCCGTCTTTCGTGAAGCTCGGGCAGATCGCCTCCACGCGGACGGACGTGCTCCCCCCCGAGTGGATCGTCGAGCTGAAGAAGCTCCAGGACGAGGTCTCGCCGCTGCCGGCACCGACCATCCGCGAAGCGATCGAGGGCGCGCTGGGCGGCACCATCGACACCTTCTACGAGAGCTTCGAGGACAAGCCGCTCGCAGCCGCGTCCATCGGCCAGGTGCACCGCGCGAAGCTCAAACACGCGGAGGGCGCGAAGGAGGTGGTGGTGAAGGTGCAGCGGCCGGGCATCCGCGGCACCGTCACCAGCGACCTCGATCTGCTGCATCACCTGGCCCGCCTGGTGGAGCGCACGATCCCCGAGTCACGGACGTACGCACCACGGGGGCTCGTGGAGCAGTTCGACAGAGCGATCACCGCCGAGCTCGACTTCCTCCTCGAGGCGGAGAACGCCGACAGGTTCCGCAAGAACTTCGAAGGCAACAGCTCCGTCAGGTTTCCGTTCGTCCACCGCGAGGCGTCCGCCAAGACCGTGCTGACGCTCGAGCTCCTGCCGGGCAAGAAGGTCTACGACGCGATCCGCGAGGACGGCTTCTCCGGACCGAAGATCGCGAGCACCGCCGTCGGCATCGTGATCAAAATGATCTTCGAGGACGGCTTCTTCCACGCCGACCCCCACCCCGGGAACATCCTCATCTCGGGCGAGCCCGACGCGCCGATCATCGGGCTCATCGACCTCGGCATGGTGGGACGCCTCTCACCCGAGATGCGCGACCGGTGTGTCGACCTCATGGTCGCCGCCGGGCGCAACGACTACGAGGCGCTGGCCGACGCGCTCTACGCCATCGGCACCCCGACCCGGCGCGTCGACATGCGCGCGTACCGAGCAGAGGTCGCGATGCTCGCCGACAAGTACCTGGGCAAGCAGCTCAAGGACATCGAGATGAGCCGGATGATCGGCGACCTCGTCGGCGGCGCGAAGAAGTTCGGCCTCGAGATCCCGCCCGACTTCCTCCTCGTCGGCAAGGCGCTCATGACGATCGAGGGTGTCGGCAAGGAGATCCACCCCGAGCTCGACGTCTTCCAGGAGGCCAAGCCGTATTTCCTCGAGCTCCTCAAGAAGCGCTACTCGCCGCAGCGGATCGGAAACGACCTGCTCCGCGGGATCGAGCGCCTCGGCGGAGCCACCTACGATCTGCCGCAGCTCGGCCGCGAGGTCCTCGAAGACGTGCGCATGGGCCGGCTCAACATCCAGGCGACGGATACGCGCCTCCCCACCGCTCTCGACCGCCTCGGGCGACGGCTCTTCTCGGGCTTCATCGTCGGCGGCCTCTTCGTCGCCTCGGCGGTCCTCATCACCGCCGGGCGTGAGACGCTCGGCTACGTCCTGCTCGGGCTCGCTTTCCTGGGGCTCGCGGCGCACCTCGTCCAGGACGTGATGAAGCGCTGGGGCTGAGCGCTTCGACTCGATTCAGATCGATTCAGGGCCGCGAAGCCTGCGCGCCAGACAAGAGAGAGCTTCTCACCGCAAGGAGGCTCCTCATGATTGCCGTTCGCTCGCTTGGACGTTTCGGGTGGTATCTGCTCGGGTTGGCGCTGGCTCTGACGGGGTGCGCGACCGCGCCCGAGACCGACGCCGACGCCTCGAGCGACGGCGGAGGAGCCGGCGGCGGCAGCGCCGTGACCAGCAGCACGTCGTCGGCCGCCACGACCTCGGCGGCGAGCACGGGTGGCGGCGAGGCGACCGTCTGCGGCGCCGCCCCGTGCGGCGGCGATCTCCTCGGCGATTGGCACTACTCGACGCCCTGCGAGGAGACGCCCTGGACGGAGGACGCCTGCGTCGACGGGCTGGTGCGCCGGTCGCGCTACGTGCTCTGGCCCGAAGGGGACGTGTCGTTCGGCGCCGACGGAACGGTGACGATCACGAAGCAGCTCTTCGCCGGCTGGGAGTTCGAGATCCCCCTGCCCTGCGCGCCGCTCGGGGCGACGTGCGCCAACGCGGTCCAAGGGGACGGCGTGACGTGCACGCAGGAGGGCGACCTTTGCCTCTGCACGACGGTCGAGGGCGGGCCCATCGAGTCCGCAACAGAGCCGTACGCCGTCGACGGGCACGAGGTGACCGTCGGCGCCGCGGACGAGGCCGCCACGCTGGAGTTCTGCGTCGTCGGCTCGCAGGCCCGGTTCACGCACCCGGAGACGGCCGAGACCTTCTACCTCTCGAGATAGCGAGCGAGCGAGCGAGCGGGCGCGGACCGCATCGCTGCTCATGTTCTGCTCACGGCAAGCCATCGGAGCGCGACCTAGCCTCTGAGAGCGGCGGGATGCCGCATCGGAGGAACGATGGAGAACAAGGACCCGAAGAACGAGCAGAAGTCCCCGGCCATCACGATCGCTGATCTCGAGGCGCGTGAGAAACAGACCGAGGGCCAGAACCTGCGCATCCGCTCGGGTGTCCGCGCCGGCGCCGGCCGATTCGCGGGCCCCGGCAGGTTCTGAGGGGGCAGGCCAGAACGTGAACGACGCGATCGCGGGACACGTTCGCGCCCGCCGGCCCGGCGTTTTTCACGCCGGCCGGCGGGCGCCGTTGGCCGACCCCTTGTCGGTCTTTCGCTGGCTCGTCGCAGCCGGCGACAAGATCCGGGCGGGGGACGGCCAGCTTCGGCTCCGAATGTACGACGGCGGCGCCGCGCGCCACCTCGCCGACCAGGACTACCCGAGAGAGAGCGACCGCTCCATCGGCGGCTACGTCGAGCGCATCGGCGGCGGCCAAGGAAAGACGGGCTTCGTCGTCAACAACTTCCAAGCAGCGCACCCCGACGCGTGGCGGCTGGCCCAGAGCCTGATGGCGAGGCTCCCCGTCCGACCGGTCCCCGCCTCGTTCGAGATCTTCGCCGGCGACTATCGCCAGGGCTTCTTCGGGGTGCACAAAGATGACCAGGATGTCATCACGTTCGTGCTGGAAGGGAAGAAGCGGTTCCTCGTCTGGCCGTACGAGACCTTCGCGGGCCATCCGGGTGTGGAGCCCGGCTCGGAGCTCGAGACGGCGTTCCTGCGCGGGCTGGACGTCGCTTGCTACCGCGACCAGGCGATCGTCGTGGAGGGCGAGGCGGGCGACATCCTCTACTGGCCGGCGGAGTACTGGCACGTGGCTGAGTCCGACGGCGGAGTGACGGCCACGCTCGGCCTCGGGCTCTTCGCGGACAGCTCTCCCTTCCGCCTCGTCGAGCGGGCAGCCTGCGAGCTCGCCCAGGAAGGAGCGGAGCTCGAGACGGAGTGGCCTTGCGGGTCGTCGCGATCGGGCGGCGACTCGGCCAGCTTCCTCGGCGCGCTGCACGCCGACCTCGTGCATGCCCTCGGCTCCGAGCCGCTCAGGAGGCGGCTGGAAGAGAAGGCGCTCGCTCATCGCACGTCGTTTGGCCTGGTCGCGCGGCCAGACCCAGAGCCGCTCGAGAAGGCGCTCGACCGCGACTCCCGGGTGCGCATGCCGCTGCCTGCGGCGCTGGCCTGGAGCCGCTCCGAGTCGTCGCAGGGCCCCGAGCTCCTCTGGTCGGTCAGCGGCGCGGTCTTTCGTTACCCGTACGTCGAGGGGATCGTGCGCGTCTTCGAGAAGCTCACGACCGGCGCAGACCTCAGCATCGGGCGGCTGCTCGCGGAATTGGAGAGCGAGGAGATCACGGGCGAGGCCTTGCTCCACGTCATCGAGATCATCCGTCGCCACCACGCGTTGGTGCCGGGGTCGGCCGCCTGAGACGTGCAGCCTGATCCATACGGCGGAGGAGGGCGTAGAGCGCGGCGGCGGAGAGGATGCCGCTCACCGCGCGCCCGAAGTGGATCGTGTCGCCTGGCCTCACGACCCGGCGCCCTGGTCCGAGCCGCTCGCCGTTGACGTGTGTGCCATTGCGCGATGCCAGGTCCTCCAGCGACAGCTCGGGCTCGAGGTGGAACCTGGCGTGCAGCTTCGAGATCGAGGGCGCTCGAACGACGATGTTGCAGGCGCGCGTACGACCGACGCTGAGCACCGGCGGGCCGTCGAAGACACCCCAGAGCTCGAAGAGCTCGATGCGGCTCGGGAGATCGCTGGCTCGCGCCTTCTCGTCCACCGAGGCAGACGCGGTCTCCATCGCCCACGACGCCCCTCCCGTGGCCTGAGAGGGCAGGACGAGGAAGGGGAACGGGAGCGTCTGCTCGAACTCGGTCGCCTCCATCTGCCGCGCGAGCTCGAACATCGACTCGGTCGTGCTCGAGAAGGACGGGACGAGCTCCGCGTCGGGGGGGAGCGCGCTCGGCGCCTCGCCTGCGCCCACCTCCACCACCTCGGCGATGAAACGCAGGCCGCGACCGCGGACCGACTCGATCATCGTGGGCGCGCGACCGACGTCCCCCAGGGCACGTCGCGCCTTCATCGCGGAGTGCGCGATGGACGCGCGCGTCACGGCGACGCCGCTCCACACCTTCTGGAACAGCTCCTGGTCGCTGACGACGCGATCCCGATTGCGGACCAGGTAGAGGATGAGATCGAGCACGCGGCGCTGCACGTCCACGCGCTCGCCGGCGCGCGTGACGGTGAGCGTCTGGTCGTCGAGCTCCACCTGCCCGAATCGGAAGATCATTCGAGTCTTGTCATGCACCATCGTCGCCCGGCCATCTAGTTCTTCCTGCTCCGGACACCGCTGCCCTCCGAGCCGGGGTGTGCCGCGCGCAGACGCCAGCCACGCTCACGATCGACGACCCGTCCGCGAAGCCGTTGCGCGCCGCCGTCGCGCGCGGCCGGCGCGGGCCGTTGCGCGGGGCGCGCGCGGGGCCGGGATGCGACCGAACCGCGAGGATGCCGCGCAAGCTCCCCGCCTTGGTCGCAGCGAACGCCGACCTTGGTCGCTCCACCTTTGCGAGCACCGCGTTTCCGCGCGTTCCGCCGCCCGCCACGGCCTCGATTGCGACCGAAGTCGGGCCAACGTGCGACGGAGCCGGCAGGTTCCGCGCGAACTGCCGACCGCTGTCGCATCGCGGACCGCGCGCTCGAGCGGCCGGACGCGCCGATCGAGGTCTGCGGCGTTCGGCGCGTTCGAGGGTCACGTAACGTCCTCGACTTCCGCCTCTCCTGGCGGGCGACTCCGTCAGCGCCGCCCGCCGCCGCGCGAGCCGCCGCCGCGCACCGCCGGGCTCACGCTGCGGGGGACGCCCCCTCCTCCGCGGAACGTAGGTCCGCTCGGACGCGAGCCGCGGAACACCGGGCCGCTGGGCCGGACACCTTGCACGCGCGATGGCGAGTAGACGCGTGGCGAGCTCTGGAACCGACTCGGCGATTGCACACGCGGCGACGTCTGGAACCGACTCGGCGATTGCACACGCGGCGACGTCTGGAACCGACTCGGCGATTGCACACGCGGCGACGTCTGGAACCGACTCGGCGATTGCACACGCGGCGACGTCTGGAACCGACTCGGCGATTGCACACGCGGCGAGCTCTGGAACCGACTCGGCGATTGCACACGCGGCGACGACTGCGATCGGGTGGGCCCGCGAAGCTGCGGAGACGTCGGCGAACGCAGCCGCGGCGAGGTCTGCAGCCGCGTCGGCGATTGCAGGCGAGGCGATGACTGGAGCCGACTCGGCGACTGCACGCGAGGGGTCTCTCGCCGCGGCGAGGTCTGCAGGCGCGCCGGCGCGCGCGAGCCGGGCCTCAACCTCGGCGCGCGGTCCCCGCTCCACTGCGTTCGCTCGAATCGCTCGAGCGTCGCACGATTGCGATAGGGCACGCCCTGCCGGTGAGTCGGCTGATGCGCCCACCACCGGCGGCCCCCTTCGACGCCGTAGCGATCACGACGGATGTGCCGGATCTCGGGTGCGAGGTGACGATGACGACGCGCGTGGAAGTCGGGATCGACGTACACGTGGCGGTGACGCCAGTCGGGGTACCCCCACGCGTAGCCCCACCCTGCTCCCAATCCGATGCCGACTCCAAAGGAGAGCCCGGCGCCTCCCCAGAACCACGGCATCGGGTGGTAGTAGGGCCCGTAGGCTGGGGCCCACCACGTGCCGTACACGACCCACGGGTCGTACGCCGGGATGTAGATGACCTCGGGATCGGCCGGCTGAATGACGATGATCTGGGTCGTGTCATCGACCGGCTCGACCGAGACGACCTGCTGCTCGGTCGACCGGAGGTTGCCCTGCGCGCGCGCCTTGGCGCGGAGCCGCTGGACCGTGGCCATGACCTGTTCCTGTTGTCCGAGGAACGCGTCACCGAGCTTCGTCGTCCAATCCAGCTCCTCGCTCATCATCGAGAGCACGTCGGGGAAGTTCGTGAGCGCCTTGACGCTCGCGTCCCAGGGCTGCTTCTCGAGCTCGCGAGCCTGTGCTTCACCGGTCGGACGCCCGCTTCGTCGCACCCACCGATCGGCCTGGACGATCTCCAAGGGGTACGTCGCCGCCATCAGGACCTGCGACAGAAGCGGATCCGGATAGAGCGCGATCGGCGCGAGCAGCTGATCGAGCTCTTCCTGACGGAACGGAGGCTGCTCGGCTTCGGCGGCGGTGTCTTCCAGGCTCGGCGGCTGCGCCAGCACCGGGCGCGCGGTCAACACGATGCCGACGCTCACGAGCAGAGCACCGATACGCGATAACGGTCCCATTGTAGCAAACGTGAGCATGCCGAATGCCACGGTGGATCCCGCCACGAAGAGGCGAACCGGACCGCGAGCCACGCCTCACCCTGCAAGCGTGCCCCACACGACGATCCCTGGTCAGCGGCGAACCGGAGGCGGCAGCGGATCCGGCGGCGGTGGGTATCGAGGCGTCGGCGTCGGGACCGGCTTCGTGGTCGGCGCAGCGGTCGCGCTCGTCGATGCCGAAGCAGACGCGGTCGCGCTCGGCACGACCTGCGGCGGCGGGAGCGGATCCATCGGCGGCGGGACCTGCTCGGTCGGCTGGCTCGTGGGCGGGCCGGCCGAGAGCGTCGGCATCGGGAGCGGATCGGGCGGCATCGGGAGCGCCTTCTCGCCACAGGCGGCGAGCGGGATGAGCGCCAGAGAAGCCGCCGAGAGCGCCCCCCAACGCGATCGAGCGGGGCGGGCAGGCGGCGCGGTCGCCGCGCGAACGATCGCCATCGTCGCGTCGGCGACGGCCGCCTCGAGCTCGCGGTTCTTGGCCTCGACGGCGCGCGACGTCTCGCCGATGAAGTCCTCGAGGGCGGCGTCGTCCTCCGCGCGGCGCGACCCAGCGAAGGCGAGGATCTCCGTCATTCGATCGACGCAGTCGAGGTTCACCCGCCGCGTCGTCTCGTCAGCGAGATCGCGCAGCGCGCTGGTCATGGCCTTCGGGTAGAACCGCCGGAGGAGGTGGAGCTGGTAGCCGAGGCCCAGCGTCGCGTTCATGAGCCCGTCGCAGCGGAAGTTGCGATCGAGGAACGCGCTCGCGAAGATCCGGAAGGCACGCTCGGCGCGCGGATCGCGGATCCGGTAGTCCCATCCGAAGACGTCGCCGATGAGGCGCTGCTCGCGCGAGAGCTTGGTCATGAGCGGCGTGCCCACGTAGATCTCGGTGCGGCAGAAGTTCATCGGGACGGTCGCGTAGTCGCGAAGGAAGGCGAACGTCTCCTCGAGCGACTCGAGCGTCGACTCCGGATCGAACGCGAGCATGTTGAAGCAGGTGTAGACGTCGCGCGCGCGGAGGGTGTCGAGGGCGCGCCGGTTCGTCTGGATATCCACGCCGCGGCCCAGCACCTTCAGCCCGCGCGTGGAGCCGGCCTCGATCCCGAGGTAGACCCGCAAGAGGCCGATCTGCTCGAGCACGTCGAAGACCCGGTCGTCGACGTCGTCGGGGCGGGCCTTCACCACCAGCGCGATGTCGTCGACGCCGCGCGCGGCCAGCTCGTCACGGAGCGCGGTGACGCGCGCGAGGTCCTTCTCGTGGTCGCGGACGAAGAAGTCGTCGTCGTGGAAGACGAACATGCGTGCGCCGCGCTCTCGCCGGAGCCGGGCCATCTCGTCGGCGATGTTCGCGGCGCTGCGCATCCGGTACTTCGGCCCGCCAGCAGACTTGAGGTAGGCGTGGATGCAGCAGAAGGTGCAGTGGCCGAAGCACCCGCGCGAGCCGACGAGGAAGGCCGCCGGGATGCCGAGGTGCTCCTGCGCGGGACCGAACCGCACCGGGAACGCGATGTCGTCCAGGTTCTCCGCCAGCGGGCGCGCGTCGTTGACGGCGATCTCGCCGTCCGGTCCCCGAAAGGTGACGCCGAGGATGCCGCCGAGGCCTCGGCCATCGGAGAGCGCGCGGCACAGCTCGACGAGCGTCGTCTCGCCCTCGTGCCGGACCACGCTGTCGATCCCGTGAAAGGCCTCGAGCACCTCGCGGTGAGCGAAGGTCGGGAAGTGCCCGCCGCAGGTGATGTGCCCCGTGAAGCCGCTCTGCCTGAGGTCGCCCGCGAGCTCGCCGAACTCCCGAGCGCGAAACTGGAAGGTCATCGACATGCCGATCAAGTCGGGCCGCTCGCGCGCCGCCGCAGCGAGCACCGAGCCGGAGTCCTTCTTGTTGTCGAACGTGGCGAACGCCGCCGTATGCCCGGCCTTCTGAAGCGCGGCCGCGAGGTACCGCAAAGCCAGGTTCTCTTCGAGCTCGGCTCCCACGAGTAGGACGTGCATGGGCGTCTCCCTCCGGTCGATGCAGGTGGTGCAGCGAGGCGCCGCAAACCGCGCGCGCTCTGGGGGCCCGCGCCCCGTTTGCCCGCATGATCCGCGACGAACGCGCCGTCGGTGCATGGGCCGTGCCCTCGGAGTCGTCCCCTCCGGAATGTACCCCGCGACTGCGGCGTAGGGCCGTCGTGCGGCTCGTGATCGCGCTTCTTCTGGCTGGGTGTGCGGCGCCGAGCGCGGCGTCTCGCGAGTCGAGACCGGCACGCCCCCCCGAGCCCGAGCAACCCGAGGCCAGGGCCTGGGTCCACGCGGTGCCGTCGCCGCTGGTGCTCCAGGAGTCGAGCCGCGAGGAGGGCTCCGAAGAGGTACGTCCTCCGCCCCCGCCGCTCGAGATCGGTCCTCCGGCCGAGGCCACCGCACACGAGCCGGCGCCGGCCTTCGCGCCCCTCTTCCAGCCTCGGCGGCAGTACCACTACGCCGTCGTCGACGACGTGGATCCTCACGCGCCGGACGGAGGCAGGACCGTCACCCGCGCGAGCGTGACCTGCGGGGTGGTGCTCCAGTCTTATTACGGCGCGCTCGGGAGCGAGCTCTCCTGTCGTTCCGGCTCGCCCGACGCGGTCGTCGACATCTTCGAGCGGAGCTTCGTGTTCCTGTCGGCGCCTGGTGGCCTATGGATGCCCGCCGCCCTCCCGGTGGATCAGGACGATGTCGGTGATGTCATCATCGAGCCGCCGCTCGTGGCCGAAAAGCCCCTGACGACGGCGCGATCGTTCGAGCGTCCGGGCAGCGGCGACGGCGAGGCGGAGCCGTGCACGCGGCGGGTGTCGGTCGGGGCGAGCTCGACGTGTTTCGAGGAGCGGTGTCGGGTGACGACGGGCTACGGCGATACGCGCGTCCACGTCTGCGTGTCGGCGCGTGGCATGGAGTCGTTCACGACCGAAAACGTCGCGGGGCCGCGCACCGTGAAGTGGCGGCTCCAGCGCGTGGAGGAGCTCCCGGAAGAACACGGCTGCGCCGGGTGATCCGGGCTGGCGCGATCGTTAGCGGGTTGTCGGTCGCGGCGCCCGGGGGACGAGATTCCAGGGGTTTCTCCGTGGCGCGCCCGTTGCACTCGCAGCGCTCCCGTGAGCGCCCGATCCTTCGAAGCCTTCCTCCTGGCAGCCGCCGTCGTGGTGGGCTGCTCCGACGACGCGGAGACCTCCGGGGGAGGGAGCGGCGGGAGGCAGCAGGAAGGCGGCGGCGGGGAGGGCGGCGGGCCGCCGGCTGCCGAGGTCAGTGTCCACTTCTTCGTCGACGCTCGACCCCACGACGCCGACGACGCCGAGGTCGAGGCGACCGACGCTCGCTACAGCGATCCGGTCCGCGTCGTCGTCCGCGGCCTCGAGGCCGGGCAACGTATCCGGGTCGACACTTCGCTCGGCTCGTGGGCGACGTTCGATGCAATCAATGACGGAACTGTCGACCTCGGACGAGACGCACCCATCGAAGGCACCTGGACCGAGGCCGACGTGGACGGGCTCATCTGGTCCGCCCCGCCGACGGACGACTACGAGGCGGCGTTCGATGTGACGGTGGTCGACGCGACCAGCGGAGCGCCGCTCGCCGCCGGCTCGTTCGCGCGGATCTCGATCGACGCCGGCGTGGAGGCGACGCCGGTCGCGGAGGGGACACGGGTCGGCACGCTCGTCCGGCCGACCGGCGCGGCGCGCGGCAAGAGGCCCGCGGTGCTCGCCTTCGGCGGCTCCGAGGGCGGGACCTCGACCGGGGAGTTCTTCGCGTATCACCTCGCGCAGCTCGGGTACGTGAGCTTCGGGGTCGGCTACTTCGGCGCGCCGGGCCTGCCCGCCGATCTGGAGCGCGTCCCGCTCGAGATCCTCGAGGACGATCTCGCGTTCCTCGCGTCCCAGCCGGACGTGGACCCGGACCACATCGCCGTGCTCGGCGGATCGCGCGGAGGCGAGCTCGCGCTGCTGCTCGGCGCGTCGTTTCCCGAGCGCGTCCACGCGGTCGTCGCCCAGGTGCCGAGCGGCTACGTGTGGGGCGCCACCTCGGGAGAGCCGGTCACTGCCTGGACCCTCGGCGGAGTCGACGTCCCGTCGGTCCCTAGCGCAGGCGCCTTCCCCGACTCCTATTTCAAGGACGGCGAGCAATACATCGTCTCCACGCCCACGTTCTTCGCGTCGATCGACGCGGCCACCCCCGAGGAGCTGGATCTCGCGACGACGCGAGTCGAAGACGCGAGCGGACCGGTGCTGCTGCTCGCGGGCGCGAGCGACAACCTCTGGCCGTCCTGCGATCTGGCCGACGTCGCGTGGCAACGGCTCGACGCGAGCGGACACGCCGCCCTCCACGAAGACGAGGTGCACTGCTTCCCCGACGCAGGGCACTTCATCGTCTTTCCCCCCGGCACCTCCACGCAGGACAGCACGGCGTATTTCAACGCCGCCTACGACGTCTGGTTCGACGTCGGCGGTACGCCGGAAGGGAACGCCCGCGCCGCACGCGCGGGCAACACGGCGCTGCGAGGTTTCCTCGAGCGAGCGCTCGGAGCTGGAGCGCCCCCCGGCGGATGAGCCTCCGGCGGGGGCGCCGAGCGATCAGCCCTCGGGCGAGCTCGGCTCCGCGGCGGGCACCTCTTGCGAGCTCGGCACCTCGTCGTCGTGACCGTGGTGGGAGTCGGCGAAGTGGTGCGCGAAGGAGCGCGTGGCGCGTCGGGTGCGGACGAACTCCGCGAAGGCCACCAGCGTGTCGAGATCACGTGGCCCGAGCGACTCCGAGATCTCCCGCAGCGTCTTGCGGAGCGACTCCGCGCTGCGACCGCGACGATCCGCCGGGCGCGGCGTCTCGGGCTGAGGTTCCACGCCGACCACGCCGGGGCTCGACGGCTCCGCCTTCGGCGGCTCCGGTGTCCAGACGGGGCGCGCGATCGGCGAGAGAGCATGCGCGGAGAGCCAGGCCTCCATGAAGATGCGGAGGCGCTCCGACCGGAACGAGAACCAGCGCTCCCGCTCGGGACCGTAGGCCATCAGCACGTCTTTGAAGCGGCGGAACGCGCCCTTGCCGTCGATCGCTTGGGTGAGCTTCCCCTGCAGATCGGGGTCCTCCACCATCGGGATGTAGCGCTCCATCCACCGGTATTGCTCGCGCGAGCTCACCGGATCGATGCGGAGGTAGTTCGAGTCGGCGGCGATCCGAGCGTGCATCTGCGGGTCGGCGATGCCGTCCACGATGCGGAGCACATCGCCCGTCACGAGGTGGAGGTACGAGTGCACCTCGGGCGCGTTGTTCTCGAACGCGTCCTCGAGCGCCTCCCAATCGACGGGCACGTCGCGGGTAGGCGTGCCGGGGGCGACCTGCATCGGAATCGAAGGCTCGCGGTCGGCGTGCTCCGCGGACAGGTCCTCGGGCTCGTCCTTGCGGGTAACTCGTCGAAGCGGTGGTCTCATCGGAACGAAAGGGGTACCCGCAGATTGCGAGTCGGGGGGAACTTCGATGACTACGCGGCGAAGGGCCGCTGAGTGCTGACGATTCATATCACCGTCTCTCTCCGTATGCAGGGACAACCAGGCCACCACCCTCGACATTCCTCGGGGCGCACCTGATCGGGAGCACGCGGCGAGCCAAAGGCCCACGGCGCCCCCCGCCCTGGGCTTTTGTCAAGGAAGCCCTGACCGCCGCGTGTGCTCAGCTCGACTTCGCGCGAGCCACGGCGGACTGCCACCGCTCGACGGCCTGCGTGCGCTCGGCTCGATCCCAGGAGGGCGAAAACGTCCGGTCGACCTTCGACATCCGCGCTGCATCGGCCGGATCGGCGAACAGACCGACACCCACGCCGGCCAACATGGCTGCCCCCCGAGCCGTGGACTCCAGCTCGGCCGGCCGCTCGATGGTCACGCCGGTCACGTCCGCCTGGAACTGCATGAGCAGATCGTTCGCCGCGGCGCCGCCGTCCACGCGGAGCTTGTTGAGCGGGCGGCCGAGGTCGTCACCCATGGCCGCGAGCAGGTCCGAGACCTGGAAGGCGATCCCCTCGAGGGCAGCCCTCGCGATGTGGGCCTTGGTCGTGCCCCGGGTGATCCCGCAGAGGAGGCCGCGTGCGTGCGCGTCCCAGTGCGGCGCCCCGAGCCCAGTGAGGGCGGGCACGAAGACGACGCCGTCACTCGACGGGACGCTCCGGGCGAGGGCCTCGACCTCGGCAGCGGACGAGATGATCCCGAGCCCGTCGCGGAGCCACTGCACCGCCGCGCCCGCGATGAAGGCGCTGCCTTCCAGGGCGTAGGCGACACGGTCGCGAACCTGCCACGCCACGGTGGCGATCAGCCCGCGCCGGCTCGACGTGTGCGCGTCGCCCACGTTGGTGAGCGCGAAGGCCCCGGTACCATACGTACACTTCGAGTCGCCGACCCCGAAACAAGCCTGGCCGAAGAGCGCTGCTTGCTGGTCGCCCGCGATCCCCGAGATGGGCAGGCCGTCCGGCAGGCCCGGGAAGCCCTTCGTGGTCGCGATGCTGCCGGCCGAAGGGACGATCTTCGGGAGCACCCCGCGCGGGACGCCGAGCATGGCCAGCATCTCGTCGTCCCAGGAGAGCCGAGCCAGGCTCATGAGCAGCGTTCGTGACGCGTTTGTCACGTCGGTCAGGTGCTCTTGCCCGCCCGAGAGCTTGTAGACGAGGAAAGTGTCGATGTTGCCGAACGCGAGCTCCCCGCGCTCGGCGCGGCTCCGCGCACCCGGGACGTTCTCGAGCATCCACGCGATCTTGGTGCCGCTGAAATAGGGGTCGAGCACGAGGCCGGTCGTCTCGCGCACGCGCTTCTCGCGCCCCTCACCCTTGAGCTTCTCGCAGAGCGGCGCCGTTCGACGATCTTGCCAGACGATGGCGCGGTGCAGGTGCGCGCCGGTCGCTCGGTCCCAGAGGAGCGTGGTCTCGCGCTGGTTCGTGATGCCGATCGCCGCGAGCCTCGTGGGATCGATCGAGCCCTTCTCGAGGGCGACTCCGACGCTCTTCACCACGCTCGCCCAGATCTCGTCCGCGTCGTGCTCCACCCAGCCGGGCTGCGGGTAGTGCTGCTTGAACTCGACCGTATGCCGCGCGAGGGTCTGGCCCTCGGCGTTCATGACCAGCGCGGTGGTCCCGGTGGTGCCCTGATCGATCGCGAGCAGAAGCTCCTTCACGCTGTCACCTCCGTCAGTGTTTGACGACGCCCAGCGCGCGCTCGAGGCGACCGTAGGCCGCCTTCAGGCCGCGGAACCGGTCGGACTGCATGCGCGCGAGATCCTCGAGCTTGCGGTTCAGGTCGAGGAGCTGCTCACCCGTCCGCGTCTGCGCGCGCTGCGAGCCGGAGAGCGTGTTGACCATGTTCGAGATCTGCTCGATCGCCGCGGTGATCTGGCGGCCGCCGCGCGCTTGCTCCTGGCTCGAGCGCTCGACCTGCTGGGTGATCATGCGCATCTTCTCGGCGCTCTTCATGATCTGGTCCGAGCCGCGCGCCTGCTGCGCGGTCGCGGCGGCGATCTGCTGGACGGTCTCCGCGATGCGGCCGATGGCGTCGGTGACCTGCTTGGAGCCCTTCGCCTGCTCGACCGTGGCGCGGGCGATGGCGCGGACCATCGTCGTCGACTTCTGCGAGCTCTCGAGGATCTTCTTGAGGGCGCGCTCGGCCTCGTTCGAGACCTCCACGCCGCGCGAGACGTTCTGGGCGCCGCGCTCGACGGCGTTGATCGCGTTGCGCGACTCCGCCTGGATGGTCTTGATGAGCTCGGCGATCTCCTTCGTGCTGCCGCCGGCGCGCTCGGCGAGATCTTTGATCTCGTCGGCGACGACCGCGAAGCCCTTGCCGTGCTCGCCGGCCTGAGCCGCGATGATGGCGGCGTTCAGCGCGAGGAGGTTCGTCTGCTCGGCGACGTCGTCGATGACGGCGAGGATCTGGCCGATGGCTTCGATCCGCGTGTTGAGGTTCGAGATGACGGCGACGGCCTCCATGCTCGACTCGCGGATGCGGTTGATCTCGCTGATCGTCTTGAGGATGGCTTCGGCGCCGCGCTCGGCGTCGAGGGCCACCTCCTCGGAGAGGCGGGCGGTCTCGTTGGCGTTCGTCTGGACCTGGTCGATCGAGACGTCCATCTCGTTCATCGACGAGCTCGTCTCTTCGGCCGTGAGAGAGAGCGCGTCGATGTTCCGGGCGACCTCGCGGATCGAGTACGCCATCTCCTCGATCGAGGTGGCGGTCTCGCGCACGCTCGTCGCGAGCTCCCCGACATTCTGGGCGACCTCCTCGTTGGTGGTCGTCATCTCGAGGATGCTCGAGCTCGACTCCTCCGCGCTGGTCGCGAGCGTCTCGATCGACTGGTAGATCTCGAGGAGCGACTGGTTCGCAGCGCGGACGTAGCCGCCGAACTCGTTTGCGATCTGCGCGAGCGCCGGGATCACGCCGTCGACCTCGACCACCGCCTCGGCGACGTTGGAGACCGTCTCGGTGACCTCGGGCGCAGCGGGCGCCTTCGCCACCTCGGCGCGGGCCTTCTCGAGCTCTTTGCGCGCCGACTCCGCGTCGCGCTCCGCCTTCTTGATCTGCGCGCCTGCCTCGGACGACTCCTTCTTCGTCTCTTCGAGCTTCTCGGTCAGCTCGCGCCGCTCCTCCGCGATGCGCTCGATCTCGTCGAAGAGCGAGGCGATCTCGGGTGACGCACCGTCAGGGGAGCGCGGTGCGCGACCGCGACGCAGATCGCGGAGCGCATCGCCGATCACGCCGAGCGGCGCGCCGCCTCCTTGCGACTGGGTGAGGAACACCATCGTCGCGACGACGCCGTACGCGAGAAAAAACGCGAAGATGTATTCGGTGTTCTTCTGTGCGACGAAGCCCAAGATGAGGGCTGGCGCCAACAAGAGGCCGACCGGAAGGGCGAGGCGGGGGGCCATTTACCGTGCGCGAGACTAGAAGCCGCGCCCCCGTGGGGCAAGCCTGTGCTGGATACTTCCCAGGGGGAGCGAAAACGCTACACTCGGCGGCGCCCAACCGGGCCAAGACATGGGTCACTTCTCAGGAGTCATCATGACGAACCGGGTTCTTGCGTTTCTGCTCGTCGCTTCGGGCGCAATCAGCGCGGCACTGTCCGCCGGTTGCTCCGACGACTCGTCGTCGTCCGGGGGTGCGAACTGCGACAACGTGAAGGGTTACGCCGAGCTCAGCTCTGCGTTTTCTCGCTGCACCAACTGCCATTCCTCCCAGCTGACCGGCGCCGCCCGCAACGCGGCCCCCGTGGGAACCGACTACGACACGTACGATCTGGCCAAGCCGAACGCGCAGAAGATCTACGACCGTGTCGCCGACGGCACGATGCCCCAGGCGGGTTACCCCCCGTTCCAGGGCACCGAGAAGGACGACATGCTGGCCTGGGCGGACTGCGGCGCCCCGCCCTGATCTGTCCTGACCAACGAGCGCGGGAGCGGCCACGGGGCCGTTCTGCGCTCGTTGGGTGAAGAAGAGGGTTGTCCGTGCGGGCATTTCGTGAGACTTACCCGCGCTCCAGGAGAGGTGGCCGAGTGGCCTAAGGCACGTGCTTGCTAAGCACGCGTAGGGGAAACTCTACCGCGGGTTCGAATCCCGCCCTCTCCGCCGCATCGCCAACAACCTTGCGCGTGGGCCGAACGCAGCGGGCAGATCCTGCCCGGCCCTTCGCGACCTCCACTCCGGGTTCGAACCGGACTGTACGGAGTCCACGCAGTGGACGGAGTACAGGGAGGTCCGACGGAGCGAAGCGCAGTCGAATCCCGCCCTCTCCGCCGCATCGCCAACAACCTTGCGCGTGGGCCGAACGCAGCGGGCAGATCCTGCCCGGCCCTTTGGCCCTCGCTTCGGGCATCGTCACTCGCCGAGCCAGGCGCTGGCGAGGGCGAGGATCTCGACGTTCTCGGCGAAGCGCGTGAGGAACGCCGCGCGGAGCGAGGGGTCGCTGATGCGCGCGGCGCGGGCGAGGACGTCGTCGCGCGCCTCGCGGACGATGGCTTGGGCGGCATCTCGGTCGCCGCGAGCGGCGCGCGTCTGGGCGGCGAGGAGGAGCACGAGCGGCGCGCCTTCTTCCCCCGGGCCGATCTCTCGCAACACCTGGATGCCGGCTTCGGCCATCGCGGCCGCCTCGTCGACGTCGCCCCTCGCCAGGAGCGCGGCGGCGAGGTGTCCGAAGGCCATGAGCTTCACCGGCGGGGAAGGCGCGAGCTCGAGCGCGAGCCGCGCTTCTCTCTCCGCGATCGGGTGATCGCCGCGCAGCCGGGCGATCCAGCTGAGGTAGCCGTGCGTGAAGGCGAGGAGCCGCCGGTCCCCCTGTTTGTCGAGCTCGGTGAGCGCGTCGCGTTGGGTCTGCTCCGCCTCGTCGAGGCGGCCCAGGCGGATGAGCGGATAGCCGAGGTCTTGTTTGGCGTGCGCCTCGAGGCCGAGCAACCCCAGGCGCGAGGCCGTGGCGACGCAGGCGTGCAGCGTTCGCACACCTTCTTCGATCGCGCCGCACTCCGCTTCGTAATAGCCCTGCGTCTTGCGGAGCGAGCAGGCGAGCCGGAGATCCCCCGCGGACTCGGAGGCGGCGACGGCGTCGCGCAGGAGCGCGACCGTTCTCGCCGGATCGCCCGCGAAGAGCGCGCGGATGCCCGCGGCGCGTCCGATCTGGGCACGCACCATCGGCTCGTCGCCAGCGCGCTCCAAGCGCTCGAACACACGATCGCCGAGAGGCGCGCGGCCGCCCAGGTAGAGCTGCACGACGGCGTTGGCGGTCGCGTGGGCGAACGCGGGTCCTCGCGCGAGCGGCTCGTCGAGGTCGAGCAGCAGCGTCGCCACTTGCTCCACGCTGAAGTGGTCGCCGAGCTTGCCGGCCGAAGCGATCGCCACGCCCGCAGCCTGGAGCCACCTCGGGTCGCTCGCCTCCAGCGTGGCCAGCGCTCGAAAGGCCGTCGTGCGCGCGGCGTCGTGCTCGCCGAGGTGTCCGTGCGCCTCGGCGGCGAGCGCGCGGAGCGGCGCCGCCGACGCGCTCGGGCCAGCCAGCTCGAGCGCTCGCGCGACGTGAGAGAGGACGCCGTTGTAGTCGTTGCCGTCCATCGCCTGCTCGGCGGCGCGGGCGAAGAAGGTCGACGCCCGCTCCGCGTCCCCGCCGAGCTCGAAGTGGCGCGCGATGACCAGCGCGGACGCTTCTCCGACTGCCTCGAGAAACTCGCCGCAGATGCGGTGACCGACGGTGCGGTCGGCGTCGGTCAGCGTCGCGTAAGCGACCTCGCGGACCACGTCCTGACAGAACGCGAGCTCCTGCTCGCCCGAGAACCGCGAGACCGCTCGCGCGGTGATCCACTCGCGCTCGCAGAGCTCGCGGACCCAACGAGCCGTCTCCTCCGCGCTCACGCCGAGCATCGAGGCGACGCCGCGGGTCCAGAACGCGCGCCCGAAGATGCTGCCCGCGCGGAGGATGCGCCGGGACTCGGGCTCGATGGACTGGATGCGGGACTCGACCAGGGCCGCGACCGTCTCCGGCAGCTCCTCGGTCTGGCCCGCTTCCATCGTGCGGACGATCTCCTCCAGGTGCAGCGGGTGTCCTCCGCCGCGCGCCACGGCGCGGGCGACTCGCTCCGGATCCGCGTCGGCTCCGAGAGCGGCCCGGACGAGCCGTTCGCTCGCCTTCGGCGTGAGCGCGCCCAGGCGGATCTCCTGCGCCCCGCGGTCGTGCCACAGCTGGGGGAACACCTCGGCGACCTCGGGACGCGCCGTCGCGACGACGAGCACCGGCGCGTCGGCCGAGTTGCGAAGGACACCGTCGATGGCGCGAACGCTGGGGGAGTCGCCCCACTGCACGTCCTCCACGACGAGCACGAGCGTGCTCTTCGCGGCTGCGGCGCACGCGAGGTCCTCGAACGCGCGCCGGGTCTGGTCGCCGTAGAGGACCGGATCACGCCGCGCCGCCGCGAGGAAGTCCTCTCCCTCTTCGGGGAACGGGGCACCCGCGATCTCGCCGAGGAAGCGGGTGACGCGGTCGCGGTCGCCGGAGGCGACGAGCGCGTCGGTCAACGCGCGCAGCTTCGCGCGGCGCTCGTCGAGGGCCTCGGCGCCGCTGATCGACGCCGCGTCCCGGATCATCTGCGCGAGCAGCCCGAGCGGCGTGCCTGCGCTGACGGCGTCCCCCCGGCAGGTCCACACCGAGAGCGCGTCGCCGCGAGCACGCAGGCGGCGGAGGAGCTCGGCGCGCACGCGCGACTTCCCGATCCCGGGTGGGCCCACGAGCACGGCCGCCCTCGCGACGGGCTCGGAGACGCTCTCGTCGAAGAGCGCGAGCAACGCCCCGACCTCTCGGTCACGACCGACACACGGGGTGGCTTGCCCGAGGAGCGGGTGGTCGCTGCCGCCAGCCCGCTCGGCCACCACCGCCCAGCCGCTCCCGGCTCGACCGAGGACGAAGCGCTCGCCGAGGAGCCCTCGCGTGGGCTGATCGACGAGCACGCCGTTGCCAGCGCTCGCGCCGCCGAAGAGGGGCTTGGCGGAGGAGGCGAGCTGATCGGCCAGGGTCGCGCCGCCGGCCGACGCGCGGATGGTCACGACCGCGATCCGTCGCTCGCCCACGTTCGCCCGGAACGCCTCGGCGCAGCGCACCGCGCGCACGGCACGATCGGTGGCCAAGCTGGCCTCGTCGAGGAGGACGACGAGCGCGCCGTCTCGCGTCGTCTCGAGCCTTCCGCCGTGTTTGCGCGTGATCTCCGCGACCTGGGAGGCGTCCACGGTGACCCGATCGATCACCGTCGTCGTGCTGATGACCGTCGTCGCGTCGGACTCGACCGTGCGCCGCGGCTCGAGGACCACCGCGCAGACGAGCCGGCGCTCCTCGGCGGCGAAGGCGGCGCGGTGGGAGGTGGAGCCGAGCGTCCCGCTCAGCTTGATGATCGATTCGAGCTCCGCCGCGGCGGCCACGCCGTCTTTCGGACGCGCCTCGGGGTTGGGCGCCATCAGGCGAGCCACGAGGTCGTCGAGGGCCTTGGGGGCGCCGGGCCAGGCGTCGCAGAGTCGTGGCGGCTCTTCGAAGAGCACCTTGGCGAGCGTGGCCACGATGTCCTCCGCGACGAACGGCGCCCGACCCGTGAGACAAGCGAACAACACGCACCCGAGCGAGAACACGTCGGCGCGCGCGTCGAGGTCGCGGCTGCCGCGAGCCTGCTCGGGCGCCAGGTACCCGGGCGAGCCCATGACGACCCCGGAGCGCGTGACCGCGCTCGCAGCGCCGCCGACCCGCGCGATACCGAAATCGAGGATGCGGACCCGCTCGAGGTCGCCGCCACACACGAAGACGTTGCTCGGCTTCACGTCGCGGTGGACCACGCCTCGACGATGAGCGGCGCCGAGGCCCTCGGCGATCCGACGGACGACGCCCGTCGCGTCGGCGATGGAGAGTGGGCCCTTTCGCAACACACTGCCCAGATCCTCACCGTCGAGCCATTCCATCGCCAGCCAGGGCCGAGCCTCCACCGTCCCATGCGCGACGTAGCGCACGATCGCCGGGTGAGACAGCTCGGCCAGTGCGCGAGCTTCGCGTTCGAAGCGGGCCTCGTTCTGCGCCGGGTCGAGCAGGAGCTTGATCGCGACGGGCTCGCCCGAGAGCCGATCTTCGGCGCGGTAGACGACGCCCATGCCTCCGGAGCCGGCGAGGTGCTCCAGCACGAAGCGGTCGCCGAGGCAGGCACCGGGCTGCACGCGCCAACGGTAACGCGAGGTGAGCGCGGGAGGGAGCGGTTCGTGCGCCCCTCGGGTCGGGGCGGGTAGGAGGCGGCGTTGGCACGCGCTTCGCGAGCAGCGCCGGCTGATGGAGCTCGGAGAGGCGCGTCGAGGTGGTTCTCGCGCGGCGACGAGCGAAGATTTTCGGAGGTGTGTGATGCCGCAAGGCGAAGAGAACCGAGGCGCGGAGACGAAGCGGGGACGCAGGACGTCGGGGGCTCGCAAGGCAGCGACGAAGAAGGCGGGCGCGAAGCGGGCGACGAAGAGGCGGGCCGCGACCTCACCGCGCGGCAGGTCGAACGGCGCGGCCCGCAAAAGCGCTTCGACCGCGGGCCGAACGAAGCGTCCGAGCCGGAGAAAGGCGGCCTCCAAGCGCGCCTCTAGCATGACAACTTCGTCATCGAAGAAGTCGCGCTCACGCGCAGCGGAGGGCTCCACGGCGAAGAGGGCGAGCCCTCGCAAGCGGAGCACGGCGAAGCGGGGCGCGACGCGGAAGAAGGCCGGCACGCGCAAGCGCCAGAGCTGACGACGGCCGCGTGCCCGCGCGGGGAACGTGGCGTGGCGCGGTGACCCTTCGTGGCGCCGCGCCCCGCCTCACCGCGCGTCGAGCCGCTGGTTCGAGGGTGTCAGCGCTTCTCGGCGACCGCGGCGACGTGGACGAACGCGACCGTGAGCCTGGCGTCGTCGGCGAGCGACCGGATGCCGGCGGGCGAGAGGTACGCGAGCGCCATCGCGCGGTCGGCTCCGGACAAAAACGGCTCCACCTCGCTGCGCCGGTGCTCGAGGAAGCGGACGAAGTACTCCCGGTCCGCGGTCGCGAGCGGTCCGCGCCTGCAGACCGACAGCGTATCGAAGCGGCGCAGCAGGAGGCCCCCGTCGGAGAGGAGCTTCCCGAGCCGTCGCCCGAGGAATGGACGGGTGTCCCCGCGCTCGAACGCCGCTCGCGTGAGCCCGCGGTCGATCGCGAGCTCCACCTCCGGCGGCCAGGGCAGGAGGACGTGGGAGAGCTCGTCGTTCTCGAGCACGCAGACCGAGCCACCCGGCTTCGTCACCCGAGCCATCTCCCGCACGGTCGAGGCAGGGTCGGCCAGCGTCTGCAGGCTGTGAGCGCAGAAGCACAAGTCGAAGCCGGCCTCGGGGAACGGCAGCTCGCCGGCGTCGCCGCGCATGAGGAGGGTCGGCGCGGCGAGACGCGGGGCATCGAACAGACGGGCAGAGGCGCGCGCCAGGAAGGGCACACACGCGTCGAGCCCCACGACGAGGCCGCCGGCGCCCGCGCGCGCCGAGAGCCAGGACGTGAAGGTCCCGTCTCCGCACGCGACGTCGAGGACGCGGTCGCCCGGCGCGATTGGCAGCGTGTCGACGAAGCCCTTCAGCTCGTCGTGTTGCGCTCGATGGAGCGCATCGAGCATCGGCGCATACCCGGGCAGCGTTCGGTGCGCGCCTTCCGGCTCGGGAACCGTTGGCGAGGCGCTGTTACCATCCATCGCCGACGACGAAGCATGGCCTACGCCAGCGCGAGCGGCGCTCGCGCCTCAGGTGGGCGCGTCGTTCTGCCATCGAGCCTCGATTTCCGAGCGGCCGATGCGCGAGCGGCGGCGACCGGCTGACCACGAGCCTCCCTCCGTCAGGAGCCACCTCGCGATTATGGCACGCGACGTCCGCGATGCGACAGAGGTCGGCAGCTCGCGCGCAACCCGGGCGGCTCGGTCGCACGTTGATTCGACCTCTGTCGCAGAGGGGGCGGCGGCGGGCGCCAGAAGGCCCGGAAACGGGGTGCCGACAGAGCTGGTGCGACCAAGGTCGGTGTCAGCTGCGACCGAGGTGGGGAGCTTTCGCGGCATCCTCGGACTTCGGTCGCAGCCCGGGCCGCGCGGCACGCAGAACGGGTTGCGCTGCACGCAGCCCGGGCCGCGCGGCACGCAGCCCGGTCACGCGGCCTCGCGAGAGTCGGGCCGCCGAGCTTCTCGCGGAACTTCGGACTCGGGACACTAGCTCGGCGCCCAGAGCCGCTCGACCAACGAGACCGCAAAATCCACGCAGAACGGGACCTTCTCCGCCTCGAGGTTCTCGGGCGTGTCGGTCGGATAATGATAGTGGCGCGGCATGTTCAGGCTGCGATCGACGCAGCCGAGCGTGACCGCGGGCCAGCCCTTGATCGCGAAGGGGATCGCGTCCGTCCCGCCGACCGGGATGCTGAACGGCGCGACCTCCTCGAAGTCGGGCCGCGAGGCGCGCGTGGCCTCGAGCGAGCGCGCGAGCTCGGGCGCGAGCGGGACGTCGAAGATCTCCCCCTCGAGGAACCAGCAGAGCTCCCCGTTGGCGAAGCCGTCGAGTCCGAGGACGATCGTCTGCGACTTGTCCCACTCGCCGGCCTTGTCGTCGCTGAGCGCACGCGACCCGCCGAGCCCCGACTCCTCGCAGCCGGTCGCCACGAAGACGAGCTCCACGTCGTCGGGCTTCTTGTCGCGGAGCCGCTTGGCCAGGAGGAGCATGCCGGCGACGCCGGACAGATCGTCCATCGCGCCGGGCACGATCTCCCCACGGCGCACGACGTCCGCGTTCAGCGCGGCGGCCAAAAATGGCGGAATCGTCAGCGCGGCGCGCGCGGCTGCGAGCGCGGTCGATCGGCCCCGGAAGATCTGCACGACGTCGAGCAGCGCGAGCGCACCGAGCGCCGCGGTGGCCACACGCAAGGACTTGTAGAGCGGACCACCCTTGGTGACGAAGCGCTTCACGAAGGCGGGGTCGAACACCTTGCCGGTGAAGGCCGCGTCGGTGTGGGCGAGGAACACGATGCGCCGACGGACCGGGCCCTTGGCGGGCATCACGCCGAGCACGTTCTGCGACGGCCGGAAGGGGAAGAGCCGCCGGAGGAGCAGCGCCTTGTGGGACGAGTCGAGCGCGTACGACAGGCCGCTCGCCGCGTGCAGCGCGAGGCCGAGCAGCGGCGAGCGCGGCGCGACGAACGAGCCGGCCGCGCCGAGGCCGAAGTGGAGCGCCAACGTGGCGTAGAGGTCGCGGTTGAACGAGAAGTCGTGAACCGTGGTCTGGAGGCCGAGCGCCTCCATCTCCGCGCGGATCATCGCGTGCGCGCGCCGCTCGTCGTCGCTCGTCGGCATGCGACGCGGGCACGCCGCCACGATGCGAGAGACGAAGTCGCGCGCCCAGCTCGCCTCCTCCACGTCGCGAACCGAACGAGAGGATCGAACGTCCGAAGCGGATGCAGTCATCGTGCGCCCGAGCCTACCTCAGGCGGCGGGGCGGCGGGCAGCGACCTGCGCGAGCCGGAGCGGATCGAGCGCGAGGCGGATCTCCTCTGCCCAGGGTACGGCGTCCGACCAGGGGCCCAGCGCCCGCACGAAGGCGGGCAGCGGGCGCAGCGTCACCTCGTCCACCGACCCGATCGACTCCACCCCGACGGTCACGCCCCCCGCGTGCGCCCACGGCGCCACGACGTTGACCGCGAAGACGGGCGCGGCCCCCTGCCCCGCCGCTGCTTCCCCCACGAGCGCCGCGAGCGGAATCACGCGTTTGTCGGTGTCGCGCGCGCGCTCGATGCGGCCTGCGTGCTCGACCAGGAGGGCGAAGGTCGAGCCGCCGGCGCCCAGCCAGAGGACACGAGCCAGCCCGCTCTCCGCGGGCACGACGATCGTCGCGGTGAGCCCGTGGCCGCGGCGGGACTCCAGGTGAATCGTACCGCCCAGTCGGTGCACGGCCGCCAGGGTCAGATCGAGCCCAACGCCTCGCCCGGCCAGGAGGTCGACCTCGCGCCGGGTGCTGAACCCCGGATAAAAGAGGAGCGTCAGGAGGGCCGCGTCCCCCAGGGTCGAGGCGGCCTCCGCCGGGATGAGGCCGATCTCCACGGCCTGACGACGCACCGCCGCCGTGTCCACGCCCGCGCCGTCGTCTTCGACGGTGATGACGACCGATCCGCCGTGGAGCCGAGCGCCGAGGCGGATCTGTCCCATCTCGGCCTTGCCCGCGCGGACGCGCTCGGCCGCAGGCTCGAGCCCGTGGACGACGGCGTTGCGCGCGAGCTGCCTGAGCGGCTCGACGAGACCCTCGATGAGGCGCTGATCGACCGGCGTCTCCCCGCCCGCGATCTGCACGCCGACGAGCTTGTCCTCGCGCTTTGCTTCGCTCTTCACGATCTGCCCGACTCGCTCGAAGAGCACGGAGGCCGCGCCCGTCCGCAGCGAGTGCACGCTGCTCGAGATCTGGTCCGTCTGCCGGTGGACACGGCCTCCGAGCGCCGCGAGCCGCTCCGAGGCGCCCTCGAGCACGCTCCGCAGCGGCTCGAGCGCGCGCGCAGCGCGATCCAGCTTGTGGATGGCCGCCGCCGGAGCCCCCCACGGTCGAGGTGGGCCGATGAGGCGGAGGGCCTCGCGCACCTCACGCGCCAGGTCGTCCGTCTTCTCGGCCGCGGTCGCGAGCGAAGAGGAGAACGCGACGAGCGGGACCCGGAACTGATGGAGCTGGCTGGTGCGATCCAGGAGGGCGTCGAGGGTCGCGTACGGGACCCTGACCATTCCGTCATCGGCGAGCGCGCGCGCGTCCGACTCGGGCGGGCGCGGCTCGAAGCTGGGTCGCTTGGGCGGCAGCGGAAGAGGTGTGGAGAGCGGCGGCCGTGAGGGGCGAACCGGCGCGCCGCTGATGAGCCGCAGCGTCGCGAGCGCGTTGTCCGGTGCGCGCGGGATCTCGCCCAACACACCGCGGAACGTCCGCACGTCTTCGAGCACGCGGCGCGCAGCGTCCTCCGACTTCGCCGCGCGCAGCCGCTCCTCCAGCCCGTGGCAGAACCAGGCCATGAGCTCGTCGCCCACCGCGAGCGCGGCGCCCTTGAGGGTGTGTACCTCGCGGTAGATCGTGAGCGCGGCGTCGACGTCCGAGAGCTCCAGCGCAGCGTCGATCCGCCGGACGCAGTCGCGGGCCTGCGCGACGTAGTCACCCGAGAGCTCGGGCGGGACGGCGCTCGGCCGGAGGTCCTCCGGCGGTTCGGGCCAGGCGGACGTCGGCAGGCTGTGGCCCTCGCGCGCGAGCACGAGCAGCTTGCGCACGAGGTCTCCGAGGTCGGTGAGCGCGCGGGGATCGCCCGCGACGATGCGCCGCTCGAGCCTGGCGAAGGCCTGCGCCGCCTCGCGCTCTTCCGCCAGGCTGAGCGAGCCGCGGAGGCTGTGCGCGATTCGTCGCGCCTCGGCTACGGTCGAAGTCCCCGAGAGCTCGTCGTCGTATCGTTCGAGCTCGCGGACGAGGATCTCCCGCAGCTCATCATCCATCTCGTTCCCCCGGCCGGGCGGCGCCCTCAGGCTCGGGGAGCGCGGCGAGCAGCTTGGCGAGGGGAGAGAGCAGCGGCGCGAGCGCGCGGAACGCCTCGGTTCCCTGCACGCCGTCGAGCGCCGAGAGGCTCGAGGCCAGCCCCCGCGCGTGGTCACCGGCGATGGCGATGAGGCGCGCGGTCTCCGGATCGAGGCCCGTCGCCTTGCGGAGGCGGCTCTCGAGATCGCCGAGCCCCGCTTGCCCCGCCTGCGCCGCGGTCTTGAGCGAGGCGGCGACCTCCCCGAGCGCTGCGCCGTCTTTTTGGGTCTGCTCGAGCCGCTCGCCGAGCTCCGTGAGCGCGCCGGCTGCCTGGCCCATCGAGCCTTCGACCTCGCCGATGGAATCCGCGCCGCGGCCGACGAGCGCCCGAAGCTCCTCCGAGACCAAGAGGAGCCCGCGGCCCGAGGCGTCGCTCGAGCGAGCCCCCTCCAGGCCGGCGTTCAACGCCACGACGTCGATGCGCTCGAGCACCTCGCGGACGCGGCGAAGGCCCGCGCTCGAGGCCTCCCCGCGACCGGCGATCGCGCGCGCGCCTTCGACGGCGGCGTCGAGCTGGGCACGCTGCCGCGCCGCGGCCGCGGTGACCCGCTCCGCGGCTCGCTCGATCTCGCCCATCGCGCGCGACGCGCTCTCGTGCGCGGTCCAGATCTCGGCGTCCTCGATTCCGTCGCGCTCCGCGCCGCCGAGGCCGGCGGTCCTGCGGATCATGTCGATCAGGCGTTTTCGCGTTCTCGGTGCGCTCACGAGCCCTCGGGTGTCTGCGCTTGGTGGGAGTCGCTCAATCGCTCCACGTGGGAAGCGATGTGGGCAGCGGAGACCACGGGGATCGCGCGCCCGCCGTACTCTACCGTGCGGCCGTCTTCGCCGAGGGGGAAATGGCTCGCGCTCACGACCTCGGCGCCGAGGATGGCCATCTCTGCCTTCGACTCGAGCCCGGCGACAACACACACCGAGGACGACGGCGCGCCCGGCGCGAAGTCGGCGTAGCCGACGACGCGGCCGTCGACGATGACGACGCCCACCTCGATCGGGCCGGCCGCGCCGAGCCGCTTCTTCACGCTCGCCGTGGCGACGCCGCGCACCTCCGCAGCGGGCAAGAACACGAGGTCGGCCTCGGCGCAGCCCGGGAACGTGCCGCGAGGGACGGCGAGGACGAGGCCTGCGCTCTCGCCCGCCGCGCGCATCTCAGGCGACCGCCTTGAGCACGCGTGAGCTCAAGAACTGGTAGACGATCTTGAGCGCCTCGAATCGACCGATCTCCACGTCCGACACGATCTGCGTGATGGTCCGCTTGCCGTCGACCGCGTCGAGCACGCATTTCTCCGACCGCGTGAGCTGCAGCGTGACGAGCTTGTGCGCGGCCTCGTCGACGACGACCACCTGGTCCCAGACGATCGTTCCTTCCATGCGGCGCCACTCGTCGACCCGGCGGAAGCCTTCGAGCACGAGGCCCGCCACGCCCAGCCCGAGCCGCGCCTCCTCTGCCTCCGGCGCGGGCGCGTCCTTCGTGAACCAGAACCGCCCGGTCTGCCAGAGCACGAGATCGTAGATGATCTCGGACGTCTGCTTCTCCAGCGCGGTTCGCCGCTGCGCCTCCGTGACCTTCCCCGTCGACACCAGGTGATCGCCGAGGCGGCGCTTCGTTGCCTTCGCTTGCGCGACCGCCTCGTCGAGCTCCGCCCGCGTGAGGAGGCCGTCCTGACGGAAGAAGCGGCCGAGCGCGAGCTCCCGGTTCTCGCTCGAGTTCTGCGCGAAGTCGATCGAGCCGTCGCGGAAGGAGATCTCGAGGTGCCGCGACTCGCCCGTGACGCGCATCACGCCGGTCTGCCGTTGCATCTGCAACAGCTGGAGGACCTCCGCCAGCGGCACGAGCCGCAGGTCACCGCTCAAGACCTCGCGTGTCGCACCGCTCAGCGCCTCGCGGAGCGCCTGCAGCACCGGATCGAGCGAGCTCGACGTGATGGCCCGCGTGATCGCCTTGCCGATCGCGTCGGCGTTCTTGCGATCGGGGTCGCGCAGCTCGATGAGGGCCGGCACGCAGACAGCCGTCACGTGTTTGGCGAGCTCGGCGGCGGCGCGGCGCTCGAGCTTCATGGGCAGGAGGCTGGGCCGCGAGTCGTCGTCCAGGCTCGACTCCTCCGGCATGGTCTCGCCCTCGGGCGCGACGGGCGCGCGACCGGCCTTCACCTTGGCGAGGGCGCCCTCGACCACGGCGACGAGCGCGCGGGCGTCGAAGGGCTTGGTGATGGCGTCGAGCGCGCCGGTCTGCTGGACGAACTGGTCGCGGATGCGGTCCCCCTTGGCGCTCATCAGGATGACGGGGACCGGCACGTACTTCGGGTTCTGGCGGATCTCGCGACAGAACTGGTAACCGTTCAGCTTCGGCATCACGAAGTCGAGCAGGACCAGATCGAAGCCACCTTGGGCCGCGAGCCGCTCCAGACCGGCGAGGCCATCGCGTGCGGTCTCCACCTCGTACCCGTGGCGGGCGAGGATCGCAGCCACGACCTTGAGGATGGTCGGGCTGTCGTCGACGACGAGGATGCGGGACGGCACCGCGGCTTTTGCTTTACGCGCTGTGGACAGCGCTGAAAAGTGGCTATCGTTCCCTCCGCCCCGGGGGGTCACGTGACAAAAGAGGCATGATGCTCCGTCTCTCGCTCGCTTTGCTGGTGGTCAGTGCACTTTCGTCCGGTTGCTCGTCCGAGCCTCGAACGAAATATGTCGGGCCGCCGCCGGAGTACGAGCCGCCGCGCCCCGGCCCCGGGCAAGGCCCGGCAGCCTCCGCGTCCGCGGCGCTCCCCGACGACGACGGCACCGACCTGCCCCCCTACGGCTCGGTTCAGGACCTCTCCGCGTCCATCGACGCCTACGTGAAAGGTTACGGGTCCCGCTACGGGGCTGCCTACGCGCCGAGCGGCGTGTTGCTCGTTTCACACGACGGCAAGGTCATCGTCACGCGCGGCTACGGCAAGGCGAAGCTGCCCGACGGCGCGGATCCGACCGCGAAGACGCGCTTCCGGATCGGATCGGTCACCAAGCCGGTCGTCGCCGTCGCGGTCATGAAGCTCGTCCAAGACAAGACGCTGAGCCTCGACGACTCCATTCGCAAACACGTCCCGGAGCTGCCCGCCGCCTACGACGACGTGAAGCTCGCCAGCCTGCTCAGCCAGACCTCGGGCGTGCCGAGCTACACGGACCCGGGCGGCTTGCTCGACCGCAAGATGCAGGACGTCCCCCAGAAGGACGTGATCGATTGGCTCGGCAAACACCCACCCGCCCCCGCCGAGGGCAAGGAGAGGCCGTTCTCCTATTCGAACTCCAACTATTATCTGGCCGGGCTCGCGGTGGAGCGCGCGACGAAGCTCTCGCTCGAGCAAGCCCTCGGCAAGCTCGTCCTCGGCCCGGCCGGCATGAAGTCGACCGGCGTCGCAGCCGATCCGTCCGACGCGGTCGGCTACACACGCAACGTCCGCGACGAGATCGTCGCCGCCGACGCCGTCTCGCCCAGCCTGCCCTTCGGCGCCGGCTTCCTCCGCTCCACGGCGGACGATCTGCTCGCCTTCGAGCGGGCGCTCTCCGGGACCACGCTCCTCTCGGACGCCTCGAAGGCGCGCATGTGGACGCCGGTCTCGAAGGACTACGCCTTCGGTTGGGTCGTCGGCGACATCGGCGGCAGCAAGATCGTCTGGCACAACGGCGCGATCGACGGCTTCGGCGCGTTCGTGGGTCGCGCGCCGGAGCAGAAGGTGGCGGTCGCGTTCGTGAGCAACCGCTTCGAGTTCGACACCACCAAGCTCGGCCTCGACGTCCTGAAGATGGCGATGACGGGCTCGTCCGTCTCTGCCCCCGTCGAGCGCGAGACCGTCGCCATCGACGACGCCCTCGGCCAGGGCATCGCGGGCGAATACGTGCTCGACAAGAAGGCGAAGAAAGAGCTCGAGAAGCAGCTGCCCGCCCCGGTCATCGCCTCCATCGAAGGGATGACGTTCACCTACGACAAGGGCGCGCTCCTCGCGAAGCCGACCGGACAGGGAGAGTTCGGCCTCAAGCGCGCCCCCAACGGCACGCTCTTCCATCCCGGGCTCCGGCTCGAGATCGAGGTCGACCCGACCCCGCCGAAGGGCGGCAAGACCCCCGGCTTCACGCTCAAGCAGAACACGGTCGTGGCCAAATACGTGCGCGGCAAGGCGCCCAAGCCGGCAGCCCAGAAGAAGCCCAAGAAGTAGCCGGCTCCCGGCGGTCCTCCATGGAATCTCCACGAGCGAGCCACTCCGCCTCAACAGCGGAGGCTCACGATCGGCAGATGCTTCCGAGCGAGGATGAGCTCCCGCCGACCTTGCCGAGCTGGTCCTATGCGGCCGGGCTCGCGGTCCTCGTCGTCACCGGGTACCTGAGCCCGCTGCTCCTCCTCGTGGCGCTGCCGCTCGGCTCGATCCACGCCGTCGTCGGCTTCCTCGCCGCCGCCGGGGCGTTCGTCGGGTGGCTGGTGGCGATCGTCCGGACCCACCGCAAGATCCGCGCGAAGGGCGACCAGCCCTGGCGGAAGGCCGCGGATATCCTGGTGCTCGGCGTCTTGCCCGCGTGGGGCCTCGTCTATGCTCTCCTCCTCGCGGACGCGGACTGCATCGACGACCAGTGCGGTGGCCCGACGGCGTACCGGCCGTTCGCCGCGACACACGTCCTCGGGCTTGTCGCGCTGCACACCGCGCTCTCGCTCGCCTACGCGATCTCACGGAGGCGCTCCGAGGCGCTGCGACCGGCCGCAGAGCTGACAATATTGTCATCTTTTGTCGTCGGGATCGTGGTCCACACGGCCGTCGCGATCCAGTTCGGCGGGTGGCTGGCGCTGGGCCTCGTGTTCCCTCCGGTCTTCCTCCCCTGCCTGGCCCCGCTGCTCGCCATCCTCTTCTTCGGCGCCGAGCTCTTGCGGCGCCTGCGCCTTCGCGGGCGGGACGCGATGCTCGAGAAGATGATCGATCCGAAGCAGTCGAAGTACCGCGACGGCGAACGGCACCTCCCCGAGGTGCCCTTGGCGAGCGCGCGCGTTCATCGCGCGCTCCTCGCGAAGGCCCTCGGGCTCTCGCCGGTGCTCCTCGGCGTGCACTTCGTGATCCAGGGCCTGTGGCACGGTCGACCGCTCGCCGCGCTCGAGGTCCTGACGAAGACCTGCGGCTACACCCTCTCGCAGATCCCGATCGAGGTCGTCCCGGCGAACTGTCACTATCTCTGCACCGTCGCGGCGCGCGGTCACCGCGGGCTCGTCCGCCCCGAGCGCGTCGGGAAGCGCGGCGGCGTGCCGATCCTCGTCAACAGACAGCTCGCGATCGCCAACGCCTTCGAGGATCTGCTCCACGAGAGGTGGCCTCGCTTCGGCCGCCTGGCGCGGCGCACCTACGACGCGCTCGGGCTCCCGGTGTCCCGGTACATCCGCGGCCCCTGGCTCGCCGACGCGGTCTACCTCGTGATGAAGCCCGCGGAGTGGGCCTTCTACACGGCGCTCTTGCTGCTCGATCGCAGGTCGCCCGAGGCCCGGATCGACCGCATGTACCGCTGAGCGAAAAGAGGGCCGGCTCGCAGCGGGCCCGCGACCCTGGCTCACTTGTCATACCAGCTGATGAGCTGCTACGTTGCCAACATGCTCCGGCCCGTCGCGAAGAAGTCTCTGGCCACCTCGGTCTACGAGCAGCTCCGCGATCACATCGTGAGCGGCGCGGTCCGCCCGGGGGACGCGCTGCCGTCGGAGCGCGTGCTCTCGGAGACGTTGAAGGTCAACCGCGGCGCGGTCCGCGAAGGCCTCAAGAGGCTGGAGCAGGCCGGCCTCGTCGCCGTCCAGCAAGGCGGCGCGACCCAGGTGCTGGACTTTCGCAGCACCGCCGGCCTCGAGATCCTGGGCGCGCTCGTCGTTCGAAATGGGCGCGTCGACACGCGTGTGGCGCGGAGCATCCTCGAGCTCCGTGCGGCCCTCGGACCGGAGGTCGCTCGGGCCTGCGCGCGCCGCCGCGCGGCGGGGGAGCTGCCCGCTCTCGTCGAGCGAATGCGGAAGGCAGCCGGCGACCTGGCGCTCCTCTCCGACCTGGCGCTCGACTTCTGGGGCGAGGTCGTGCGCGGGAGCGACGGGCTCGCCTGGCAGCTCGCGTACAACTCCATGCGCGCGAGCTACGGGCTCGTCCAGGGCCACCTCACCCACGTGCTCGCGGCGGAGCTGAAGGCGGTGAAGGACTACGCGGCGCTCGCGAAGGCGATCGAACGAGGGGACGAAGCCGCCGCTGCGCGGAGCGCCTCCACGATCGTCGCGCGGGGCTCGCGCGAGCTCGCGAAGGTGCTCGAAGCCATCGACAGAGAAGAGGGAGGGAAGCCATGACGACGGTCGCTCCGAAGATCGAGACGCTCGCTCGCGATGTCCCCGGAGCGGAGACGCTGCTCGGCGCCATTCGGCTCTTCACGCGCTTCCCGACGCCACGCATCTTGCTCGCCAAGCTGAGCATCCTCGTGTTGGCGCGCGCGTGGGTGGGCGGGCTCGGCGGCTGGGATCTCGCCATCGTGGCAGGCGTGGCTGCCTACTGGCCTCTGCAGGAGTGGTTCCTCCACAAGAGCCTGCTGCACCTTCGGCCGCGCACGGTGCTCGGCGTCCAGGTCGACCCCGTGTTCGCTCGATACCACCGGTACCATCACCGGCACCCGTGGGTCCTCGAGCGGACCTTCTTGCCCACGGCGGTGCTCGTTCCGCTCTTGCCGATCAACGTCGCGCTCTGGTGGCTGGTCATGCCGAGCTGGGGCCTCGCCATCACGGCGATGGCAGCCATGACGGCGGCCGCGCTGGCCTACGAGTGGACCCACTACCTGACACACACGCCGTATCGCCCGCGTTCGGCCTACTACCGCCGCATCCACAGGAACCACATGCTCCACCATTTCAAGGACGACGCCGCGTACTTCGCGTTCACCGCGCCGTGGATGGACGAGTGGCTCGGCACCGGCGACGCGGCGCGGAGAGACGAGCAGCCGCCGCAGGGCTGAGCTCTCGCGGCACCTACCCGTTGCGCAGGAAGTCGGCGACCTCGAAGAGCCGACCGTCGAGGAACGTGCGGAGCGGCCCCGTGACGTTCTCCGCGTCGAGCGCGGCGGTCATCGAGCGGATCCACGCGTCGCGCATCGCGGTGTCGACGAGGAAGTGCGCGTGCCTACGGCGGAGGCGCGGGTGGCCGTGTTTCTCGATGTAGTCCTGCGGGCCGCCGAGCCAGCCGATGAAAAAGAGCGCGAAGCGCTCCCGCGGCTCGGGGAGCACGTTGCCCTTCTCGTCGCAGGGGTGCAGCCTCGCGAGGGCCGGCTCGTGCTCGCTCATGTGGTCGTAGAACTTCATGGCGATGGCCCGGACCTTCTCCGAGCCGCCGAGGAGGTCGTAGGGCGTCTTGCCCTCCACGCCGCCGGCCTCGCGTGCCCCCACGCCCGGTTTGTCGTCGGATCGGTGCTCGGTCATCGGGCGCTACTCTACGCCGCTTCCGAGGCGGGGCGAGCCGGACCGTACGAGGTTGCCGCAGGCGCGCGCGCGATCGTACCTTCGGACGATGGTGCGATCCGTCTGGAGGCTCGGTCCTTTCGTTGCTTTGGTTTGGCTGTCCGGTTCGACTGGCTGTGGGGACAGCGAAGGCTCCACCGCGGACGCGGGGGGCGCCGGCACGAGCACCGCGAGCACGAGCACGACCGGCGGTGCAGGTGGTGGCGACGGCGGCGCAGGCGGCGGGATGGTCTGCACGCCTGGCTCCGAGCGACCCTGTTATTCGGGCCCGAGCGTCACGGAGGGCGTGGGCCCGTGCAAAGCGGGCACGCAGGTTTGTCTTGCCGACGGCTCGGGCTTCGGGAGCTGTGACGGCGAGGTGACGCCGGCCGACGAGACATGCGGCGCGCCGGGAGACGAAGACTGCGACGGCGAGACCAACGAAGAGGGTGAGGGCTGCGTCTGCCTGCCAGACGAGATGATCTCCTGTTACACGGGCCCCGTCGGAACCGAAGGCGTCGGCATCTGCGCGCCCGGCGTCGCGACCTGCGCCGCCGACGGAACGGAGCTCGGTCCTTGCGTGGGCGACATCATCCCGGCGCTCGAGGACTGCGCCACGCCGGACGACGACGATTGCGACGGGAACGCGCCGTTGTGCCCAGGAAGCCACATCTGGAGCAAGCGCTTCGGCGACCCGCTCGATCAGATGTCCTTCAGCGTCTCCAGCGATGCCGCGGGCAACGTCTATGTCACCGGACAGTACTTCGGCAGCGTCGACTTCGGCGCCGGTCCGCTCCCGAGCGCCGGCGGCGGCGACGTCTTCGTCATGAAGCTCGATCCAGCCGGCAATCACCTCTGGAGCAAACGATTCGGAGACGGAGCCGCCCAGATCGGCACCGGCGTCGCGATCGACCCCGCGGGGGATGTCGTGGTGACCGGGCATTTCGAAGGCTCGATCGATTTCGGCGGAGGCCCGCTCACCTCGGCGGGTGCCACCGATGTCTTCGTCGCCAAGCTCGACTCGAGCGGCAACCACCTCTGGAGCAAGCGCTTTGGGCAGGTCGACAATCAGACCAGCAGCGGCGTTGCCACCGATTCGACCGGCAACGTGTTCTTGACGGGAGCTCTCTCGGGGACGGCAGACTTCGGCGGCGGGCTGCTCATCTCGGCGGGCGGCCCCGACGTCTTCATCGTGAAGCTCGACCCGAACGGCAACCACCTCTGGAGCAAGCGGGCGGGAAGCACGAGCTTCCAGATCGCCACCAGCATCACCACGGACGCGATGGGCAACGCCTTGGTGACCGGATACTTCGCTCAGTCCATCGACTTCGGCGGAGGTCCGCTGCCGAGCGCTGGCGGCAGCGACGCCTTCCTCGTGAAGCTCGACTCGGCTGGCAACCACGTCTTCAGCAAGCGCTTCGGCGATGCGGGAGGCCAGCTCGGCTCGAGCGTCGTGGCGGACCCGACCGGAGCCGTGCTCCTGACGGGCGTCTTCAGCGGGTCCGTCGACTTCGGCAGCGGCCCGTTCTTCAGCGCGGGCGGCAACGACGCCTTCGTCGTCAAGCTCGACGAAATGGGAGGTCACATCTGGACGCGGACCTTCGGCGACGCCGCCGATCAAGGTGGAGCCGGCGTCGCGACCGATGCGGCCGCAAACGTGCTCCTCATCGGGCTGACCTCGGGGGCGATCGACCTCGGTGGGGGTCCCCTCCCGACCTCGGGCGACGCCGACATCTTCGTGGCGAAGCTCGATCCCGGAGGGAACCACCTCTTCAGCAAGAGCTTCCCAGGCGCGATGATCCAGAGCGCGCGCAGCATCACGAGCGATCCGATGGGCAACGTGCTCGTCACCGGGGACCTCTCGGGGACGATCGACCTGGGCGGCGGAGCATTCACGAGCGATGGGCAGAACGACGGGTTCGTCGCGAAGTTCGCGCCCTGAGCCAGGAGCCGTGATGCTCCCCGGTCCCCGTACCGCCTCGGGTGTAAGGTCGGCGATGCCCACAGCGTTGCTCGGTGCGATGCGCGACCTTCTGCGGAGGCGGCTCTCGGGCGGAGCGGCGGCCACGGCCGTCCTGGGCGCCCCGACGATCGCGGCCGTCCTCTCGATGGTGCTGAACGATCACCTCCTCAAGGGGTCGGGGGTCGTTCCCGGCACCCTCACCGGCAAGCTGAGCGACTTCGCGTTCCTCTTCTTCGCGCCCCTCGTGCTCGTCTACTTGACGCGGGCGCGCAGCACGCCCGCGGTCGCCGCGGCGTTCGCAGGTCCGGCCTCGCTCTTCGTCGCGATCAACGTGAGCCCGACGGCGTCCGAGCTGTTCGCCGGCGCGCTCGACGTGATCGTCCCCTCGTCGCACGTGTGTGACGCCGAGGATCTCGTCGCGCTCTCGATCGTACCGCTGTCGTGGGCCTACCTCTGGCGCGCGCGGCCTGGGCAGGACGCAACCCGCGGCGCGCTCCGCCACCGCTGGCGCCAGGTCCTCGTGACCATCGTCGCGGCGCTCGGCTGCGTCGCCACGTCGCAGGCGCCGCCCGAGCCGATGCCGCCGCAGCCCACCCATCGCGCGGTCTACATGAGCTGGTCGGAGCTGCGGACGACGGCCGTGCAGGTGAAGGCGCCCAAGCCCGTGGGCAAACGCGGCAAGCTCCTCCTCGCCGACGGTCACCTCTTCTTGAGCGAGCCCGGCCTGGGCGTACACGTCTTCGACAACACCGACCCCAAGAGCCCCCGCGCGCTTTTGTTCATCCAGATCCCCGGAAACATCGACATCGCCGTGCGCGACGGCCGGCTCTACGCAGACAGCTTCGTCGACCTGCTCGTCTTCGACCTCGACCTGGCGAACGGCACCGCCCGGCTCGCCGAGCGGCTCCAGGATCAGTTCGAATACGACCCCTACCAGACGCTCGCGTCGGACACGCCGGTGCACGTCGAGGGGCTCGACAAGAGCCGCGGCGTCGTCGTCCGCCTCGAGCCCCTCCGACAAACCGCGGAGGTGGCGCGATGAAGAAGCTCCTGGCAGGGCTCGTCGCCCTCACGCTGGCGGCCTCGGCTGTGGGCTGCGGCGCATCGTCGCCGCCCGCGATGGCGGCCGCCGCGCCGACGGTGAAGGCCGGATCGATGGCGCGGTTCATCGTCCACGACGGGCACCTCTACGCGCTGAATCGGACGGAGCTCCTCGTCTACGAGCTCGGCAGCGGGCTCGATGCGGTTCCGAAGAAGGTGGGCCTGGTCCCGATCTCGGCGGACGCCGAGACACTTTTTCCCTACGGGCATCTCCTGTTCGTCGGGACCCGACAGGGCATGCTGGTCTACGACCTCGCCGAGTCGAAGACCGCGCCGCGGCTCATCGGCCAGGCGTCCCACGTGGTCTCATGCGACCCGGTGGTGGTCGAGAACGACGTCGCGTACGTCACGCTCCGCTCGGGCAGCGCCTGCCGCCGCGGAACGAACGCGCTCCTCGTGTTCGACGTGAAAGATCCGACCCGCCCTCAGCAGATCGCGCAGCACCCCATGACGAGCCCCCACGGCCTGGGTGTGGACGGCAGCACGCTCTTCGTGGCCGACGCGAAGGACGGCCTCCTCGTGTTCGACGTGCGCGATCCGCGCGCCCCCAGGCTCATGGCCAAGGCGCCTGAGGTCTCGGGCTACGACGTGATCGCAAACGCGGGCACGCTCTTGGTCTCCGCCGACGACGGGCTCTATCAGTACCGTTATGGTCCCGAGGGCCGGGTCGAGCCCGAGCCGCTCAGCCGTATCCCCATCGGCGCGCCGACGCTGCAGGTGGCGACGGAGCCGGCGCGGTAGGTCCGCGTGTTCGTCGTCGCCCCTGCCGGGCGCCCGGGGAGCAGGCGGCGTGCCGGGCTCATCCCTGCCGCGCGGCGCCGCGGCGAGGTCGCCGGCGAGGTCGGGCCCGCGGAAGAGGCGTGGGCCTGAGCCCCTCGAGCGACGTGATGAAGTCGACGAACGCGCGGACACGCGCCGGCAGGTTGCGCCGGCTCGCGAAGACCGCGTGGATCGGGATGGGGTGCGGGCGGAGCTGGGGGAGCACCTCCACCAGCTCACCGCTCGCGAGCGCCTCGACGGCCATGTAGCTCGGGACCTGGATCACGCCGAGCGACGCGCAAGCGGCGGTGACGAGCGCCTCGCCGTCGTCGATGCTCAAACGAGATCGCGGTCGCCACTCGATGTCGCGCCCCTCGGTCCGGAAGGTCCACGGCCGCTGGCGTCCGGTGGAAGGGAGGCGAAACGCGAGGCATCGATGGAGCGGGAGATCGCCGATCGACTCGATCGCGCCGGCCTCGAGGTAACGCGGGGACGCGAGCGTCACGATCTGCTGCTGTCCGATGGGGCGCGCGACGAGCGACGAGTCGCCGAGGACGCCGATTCGCACGGCGACATCGACGCCGTCCTCCACCAGGTTGATGCGCCGATCCGAGAGCGAGACATCGACCTCGAGCTCGGGGTGCGCCGTGAGGAACCGAGGCAGCTCGGGCATGACGATCCTGCGTCCGATCGTGGTGGGGAGGCTGACGTGCAGGCGCCCCTTCGGCGCGACGCTCCGGCTCGACACGACGTCGCGCGCCGCGGCGAGATCCTCGAGGATGCCGCGGCACCGGTCGAAGAAGATCGCGCCGTCGGCCGTGAGCCCGATCCGGCGCGTCGTGCGGTTGAGGAGGCGGACGCCGAGTCCCTCTTCCAGGCGAGCGATGCTCTTGCCGACGCCCGAGGAGGTGATGCCCAGCGCCTGCCCGGCGCGGGTGAAGCTCTGCAGCTCCGCCGCCTTGACGAACACTTCGATGCTCGAGAGGTCCTCCACCAAGCGCTCCGATTGCGGACTCCCAGTCCGCAGTGATGTGCCTCCGAGCCAACTTATCGTTCGAGCCTCCGCGTCGCAAAGTGCCTTCATCCGAGGCGCACGAAGGTCGCGCCTCACGACGACAGGAGGCTCCCATGACCATCTATTCCAACTCTGCCTTTTTCCCCAACGTCCTGCCCGGCCTCGCGCACCGCACGCGCGCGGGGGCCGAGCACGGCCTCGAGCGCCTCGCGGTCTGGGCTCAGCAGATCGATCCGCAGGGCGCGACGCCGCCGCACACACACGACTGCGAGGAGGTCGTGTTGATCCAGGACGGCGAGGGGACGCTGATCCTGGACGGGGAGGAGCTCCGGTTCCAGGGGGGCGACACGATCGTCGTCCCGCCGTCCGCGCCGCACCAGATCATCAACACGGGCGAGGCGGTGCTCATTCTCATCGCAGCGTTCAGCACCGCGAAGGTCTGCGTGAAGCTGCCCGACGGCACGCCGCTCGATCTTCCCTGGCAATGAGGCCAGGCCGGCTCGCGGCGCTCAGCTGCCGGTCCGCTCCTCCCAGTCGGTCCAGCCTACCTCGTGACGTGCGAGGTAGGCCTTCACGGCGACGCCGATCGTCGGGAAGAAGAACTCTCGCCCCACCTTGGCCTGCAGCCCATACGCCTCGAGCCTGTCGCGGACGGGATCTTTGAGCTCGGCGAAGGCGAGCTCGACCCCGCGCAGGCTCAGCTCGTGGTCGAGCTCCTCCAGCATCTCGGCCGCGGTCGTGTCGACGTCCGTGATGGGCTCGGCGGCGATCACGACCCATCGGATGGGGGTCGTGGCCTCGTCGACGGCGTCGACGATGCGCTCGCGAAACCCGTCGGCGTTGGCGAAGAAGAGCGGCGCGTCCCAGCGGAGGAGGAGCAGCCCGGGGACCTGCCGGGCGTCGCGGTACCGAGAGATGTCGTGGTAGCCCTTCACACCCGCCGACCGGCCCAGGATGGCGTGGTGCGGGTGCCAGGCTCGGCGCACGAAGTCGAGCATGGAGAGCGAGACCGCCACCGCGATGCCTTCCAGCACGCCGAACGCTGCCACGGCGAGGAACGTGACGACGGAGACGAGGAAGTCCGCGCGGCGAACGCGCGCGAAGGACCGGAGCGAGGCGAAGTCGAAGAGCCGCAGCGCTGCGCTGATGACGACGGCGGCCAGCGCGACGGTCGGGAGGTTCGCGAGCAAGCCCGGCGCGGCGACGAGCAAGACGAGGATGGCCATGGCGCCGATCACGCCGGTCACCTGGGTGCGGGAGCCGGCTGCCTCGGCGACCGGGGTGCGCGAGGAGCTGCTCGAGATCGGGAAGCCCGAGAAGAAACCCGCCGCCACGTTGGCCATCCCCAGACCGATGAGCTCGCGGTTCGGATCGACGCGATAACGATTGCGGCCCGCCACGGTGCGCGAGAGCACGCTCGTGTCCGCGAAGGACACGAGCGCGATGCCGGCCGCCGCGCCGACGAGCTCACCGATCTCGGCGAGCGACACACGGGGGATCGAAGGCAACGGGATGCCGCGTGGCACCTCCCCGACGACCTTCACGCGCGCTTCGAGGTCGAGGAACGTGACCGCGAGGGTGGCGCCGACCACGGCGACGAGGACCCCGGGGACCCGCGGCGCGAAGTGTCTCACGGCGAGGATCGCCGCGAGCGATCCGATCCCCAGAAGGAGCGCGGGCGGAGGAGCTCGCCCCGCAAACAGCGCCCGCACGAAGCCCACGGCCACCTCGATGAGGTTCCCCCCGGCGCTGGGCAGTCCGACGAGCTTGGGCAGCTGCGTCAGGAGCACCGTCAGGGCGATTCCGTTCATGTACCCGACGCGCACCGGGCGGGAGAGCAGATCGGTGATCAGGCCCGCGCGAGCGAGGCCGGCCGCGACGCACATCGCCCCGGTGAGAAGGGCGAGCACCGAGGCGAGCGCGACCGCGTGGTCGGTGTCCCCTGCTGCGCGCCCGACCACAGCGGTCGCGACGAGCGGGGCGAGCGCCGAGTCAGGGCCGAGCACCATGATGCGAGACGGGCCGAAGATCGCGTAGGCGATGAGCGGCGCGACGGTCGCGTAGAGGCCGGTGATCGCAGGCAAGCCGGACGCTTCCGCGTAGCCCATGCCCGCCGGCACGAGTAGAGCGGTGAGCACGAGGCCCGCGACGAGATCGCGCGGGAGCCAGGCGCGCTGGTAGAGGCGCAAGAGCCACACGCCCGGCAAGAAGGCCATGAGCCCCTTCTCGGGGGGCGAAGGGATTCCCACGCCTGCCGCCGACACGGGGGGACGTGTCTCCCGGTCGGGCTCGCCTCCGCTCGCTTCCATTCGCGACGGTAGGATAGACCGAGGAGCGGGCGGCGCGCCGCGCCTGCCGGCTTCGGCAACGCACAGAACAAAGGGTCTCCCTCCCAGGGTGGCAGCGTGCAGACGTGCACACCTCTGCACACTTCTGTGTGGGTCGATGTCAAGGCGCACCCGTCCGTCTCGCCGCGATCCTTGGCATCGGGCGTCGGGTTCCAGTCTCGAGAGGGGCTTTCGGAGATCG